>JAANMW010000741.1_pt1 | contig 38348 bp, 31 predicted proteins | sample 7279671 | NCBI WGS metagenome assembly JAANMW01 (sample SAMN14094541, study PRJNA606508) | bioreactor metagenome | isolation source: A lab-scale SPAN reactor treating ammonium-rich wastewater day 247 | place: Ireland: Galway | collected 2017-09-19 | reverse complement strand
TCGGAGATTGACACCGGCCTGGGCTTGTTCCTGGTCGATGGCAACGCCGAAGGCTTGCAGGCGGCCCTGGCCGCGGCCTGCGCCTCCTCCGGCGCCTGCCAATAACACAACCCTGCACAGAGGCGGGCGGGCAACCGCCCGCCTCTCTCTTTTCTGTCTCTGAAGCCGCGAGGAGGCAACCGTATGGGCATCAGGAAGGATCGAATTCTAGCCTTTGCACTGGTATCACCCTCCATTCTCGCTGTGCTCATTTTTGTCTATGGCTTCATCGGTTGGTCGGCGCGGGTTTCGCTGAGCAATTGGAAGGGTTTGCTGCCGAATTATGAGTGGGCGGGGTTCAAAAACTACACCGATCTTTTCGCCGATCCCCGTTTTCACATCGATATCCGCAACACCGTGATTTTTACGGTGCTGTTTGTGGGCGGCTGCCTGCTGTTGGGCCTGGCGTTGGCGATTTTGGTCGACCAAAATTTACGGGGCGAGAACTTCTTCCGCAATCTGTTTCTGTTTCCGATGGCCATTTCCTTCATCGTCACCGGCGTGGTGTGGCGGTGGCTGATGAACCCGGCTCAGGGTTCGCGCATGAGCGGCCTGAACCTCCTGTTCGATAACCTCGGCCTCGATTTTCTGATCAATCTCTGGCACAACACGCCGAATTGGGGCATCGCCGCCATTGCCATCCCTGCCATCTGGCAGATGTCGGGGTACACGATGGCCCTCTATCTCGGCGGCCTGCGCGCCATCCCCGATGCGGTGAAAGAAGCGGCGCGGGTGGATGGCGCCAGCGAAATCCAGATGTATCGGCGCATCATCTTGCCCATGCTCAAGCCCATCACCCTCACAGCCATGATCATCCTCGGCCACATCTCGCTCAAAGTGTTCGATCTGATCATCGCTGTGGCCGGCAAGCAGGTGAAGCTGGATGTGCCCGCCATCTACATGTGGACGACGACCTTCGACGGCAACTTCTTCTCCCGTGGCGCGGCCATCGGCATCATCCTTCTCTTCAGTGTGGCGGTGCTCGTCATCCCCTACCTTTATTACACCCTGCGCACGGAGGTGGAAGCATGATTCAGAGCCGCTCACGCTACTGGTTGTACATCCCGCTGTTGCTGATGACGGTGTTCTATCTGCTGCCGATGTTCATCATGCTCAACACCGGCTTCAAGAGCTTTGCCGAAGTCAGTCTGAAAACCATGTGGAAGCTGCCCAGCGGCCTCCATTTCGACAATTTCATCGCCGCGTACAAAGCGTTGTCGCCGAACTTGTGGAACAGTGTGCGCCTGGTCGTGCCCGCGGCCATTATCTCGGCCATCCTCGGCTCACTCAACGGCTTTGTGCTGGCCCGCTGGAAGTTCCGCGGGGCCGATTTTATCTTCCCCTTGCTGTTGTTCGGCATGTTCATCCCCTACCAAAGCATCCTCATCCCCCTGGTCGAGTTCATGCGCCGCATCAATCTCTATGGCGGCGTGCCCGGCCTCATCCTCACCCATGTGATCTACGGCATCCCCATCACCACCCTCACCTTCCGCAATTACTACGCGGGCGTGCCCGGTGAACTGGTGGAGGCGGCGAGGATGGATGGAGCGGGCCTGCTGGGGGTGTATCGTCACATCCTCCTGCCCCTTTCCATCCCCAGTTTCGTGGTGGTGTTGATCTGGCAGTTCACGGCAGCGTGGAACGATTTTCTCTTCGCCGTGGTCATCACCAGCCCCTCCAACTGGCCGGTGACGGTGGCCTTGAACAACATGGCCGGCAGCCAGATCATCGAATGGAATGTGCAGATGGCCGGGTCCTTCCTGGCGGCCCTGCCCACCCTGCTCGTCTACATCTTCCTGGGCCGCTACTTCCTGCGCGGCCTGATGACAGGGGCGTTGAAAGGGTAGTATTACGTTTTACGCTCACCCCCATTCAACAGCGCATACTCCAGCCCATCCGCCAGCGCCTGCCAACTGGCTTCGATGATGTTGGAACTGGCCCCGACCGTCGTCCAGCGGTGATCACCGTCGCTGAAATCGATCAGCACACGGGTGGTGGCGGCGGTGGCCATGTGCGTGTTCAAAATGCGGACTTTGTAATCGGTCAGGTGCACCGATTCCAGGCGGGGATAGAAACGCTCCAGGGCTTTGCGCAGGGCTTCGTTCAGGGCGTTGACGGGGCCGTTGCCCTCGGCCACCTCGTGGAAAACCTGGCCGCCGATCTCCACCTTGACCGTGGCCTCGGAGAACAACCCCCGCCCGCGGCGGTGATCGACTGCGGTGGTGAAATCGATCAGCGCGAAGGGAGCGTGATAGGTGGGTTGGGTGCGGCGCAGCAACAACTCAACCGAAGCATCGGCGGCCTCGAAGGCGTAGCCCTCATGTTCCATTTGTTTGATCTGGGCCAATACCGTGCGTTCTTGTTCTTTCGTCACCCCCGCCAGCCCAAAAAGCTCCCGTTTGACCGCGATATTGTCCTTCCCTGACAGGTCGGACACCACCACCCGCATCTTGTTCCCCACCAACGCCGGGTCGATGTGCTGGTAGGAATCCACATTCTTGACCACCGCATTCACATGCACCCCCCCTTTGTGGGCGAAGGCGCTGCGGCCCACGAAGGCGGCGTGGTCATCCGGGGCCAGGTTGGCCAGCTCACTGACGAAGGCGGCGACTTCAGTCAGCCGCTGCAATTGCGCCGCCGACACCGCCTGCACCCCCATTTTCAGATTCAGGTTGGCGATGATGCTGACAAGATTGCTGTTGCCGCAGCGCTCGCCATAGCCGTTGATCGTGCCCTGCACGTGCACGGCCCCGGCCCGCACCCCGGCCAGAGCGTTGGCCACGCCCAATTCGCCATCGTTGTGCGTGTGCATGCCCAGCGGCGCCCTGATCCCGCCGGCCCGAATCTTCTGGATGATCGGCTCGATCTCCCAGGGCATCGTTCCGCCGTTGGTATCGCACAGCACGATGCAATCGGCGCCGGCCGTCTGCGCGGCGTGGAGCGTCTTCAGCGCGTAGTCCGGGTCGGCGCGGTAGCCGTCGAAAAAGTGCTCGGCGTCGTAGATCACCTCTTTTCCGGCCTGTTTCAGATACGCCACCGTGTCCTCGATCATGGCCACGTTCTCTTTCAGGGTCGTGCGCAGCACATCGGTGACGTGCAGCGTCCAGGTTTTGCCAAAGACTGTGACCACGGGGGTCTCACAAGCCAACAACATCGCCACCTGCGCATCCTCAGCCACCGGGGTTTTGGCCTTGCGCGTGGAACCAAAGGCAGCGATCTTGGCATGCCGCAGATGCAGATCGCTCCTGGCCCGCTGGAAGAATTCCATATCTTTGGGATTCGAGCCGGGCCAGCCCCCTTCGATGTAATGCACGCCCAGTTCATCGAGCTTGCGGGCGATGCGCAGCTTGTCGCCAGACGAGAAGTTGACGCCCTCGCCCTGCGTGCCGTCGCGCAGGGTGGTGTCATAGAGATATAGGGTCATCCTGTTTATCCTGGTGATAGATTTGGAAGGGGATTGCTGCTATAATGGCCGCAGGTCCCACCCATCGGAGGGTAGCAACCATGCAACTCGAAGAGTATTTTGATTTCCTGGCGCCGAACGATATCCGCCTCAAAGGCAGCCGCGTCGGCATCGAATCGGTGCTGTACGAATACATCCACCGCGGCCAGACGCCGGAGCAGATCGACGAGCGTTTTTATAGCATCAACCTCGAACAGGTCTACGCGACGATCCTGTATTATTTGCACAATAAAGAAGCTTTGCATCAATACATGACAGATTTGATCGAGTTCGGGCGAAGAATGCGGGAAGAGCAGGAAAAGAATCCAGATCCAGTAATTTTGCGATTGCGGGCGCTGCGAGAGAAATATGGCAAAGACACAGCGCGAATCGTGGCAGAGCAGCGTGGGTTGATATTTGCCGAGCCTTCGCCTACCTATGAAACAGAATGAGAGAAATCGTATATTTGCTGGATGAGCATATTGATCCCCAGATTCAACGGGGTTTGTAGCGGCATTGGAGTCAAATCAGGGTGTGGCGAATCGGTCAGCCGGGGATGCCGGCCCTCAAATCGCTGGATCCGGTCATTCTGGAGTGGTGTTTTGTGCATGGCGCTTTGCTTGTGACCAACAACCCGCCTCCATGCCCGGCCATTTGCAGCAGCGGATGGCAGAGGGGCGGCAGACCAATGGGATCATCGTCCTGAATGACATGCTTTTGCTTGGGGACTTGATCGATGATCTGGCCACGATTTGGGCGGCGACAGCGTTGGAAGATCATCTCAATCTGATGCGATATCTGCCTGTTTCGAGTTGGAGATGATCCTCAGATTCTCCCGCACCACCGCGCCCATCGCCGCAGTGCCCACCACTTCGGTGGCCTGATCAGGGGCGGCGACGCCGGCAAGATCGGGGGTGCGGTAGCCGGCGGCGAGCGCCATCTCCACCGCGGTTTCGATAGCCTGAGCCGCAGCTTCTTGCCCAAGCGAGTGCCGCAGCATCATCGCCGCTGAAAGGATGGTGGCCAGGGGATTGGCAATGCCCTGCCCGGCAATGTCGGGCGCGGAGCCGTGGATCGGTTCGTAGACGCCGTTGGCGCCGTCGCCCAGGCTGGCCGAGGGCAGCATGCCCATGGATCCGGCCAGCATCGCCGCCTCGTCGGTGAGGATATCGCCGAACAGGTTTTCGCTGACGATGACGTCGAAGCCCGCAGGGCGGCGGATGAGGTGCATGGCCATGGCGTCGACAAGCTGATGCTCAAGCGTCACGTCGGGGAATTCGGCGGCCATGATCTGGGCCGTGGTCTTGCGCCACAGCCGGGAGGAGGCCAGCACGTTGGCCTTGTCCACCGATGTGAGATGGCCGCGGCGCGTCTGTGCGGCCCGCGCTGCCACCCGCACCACGCGTTCGATCTCGCCGCGGGTGTAGAGCATGGTGTCGTAGGCCTCGTCATCCCCCTCTTTCTGCGGGCCGAAATAGGCGCCGCCGGTCAATTCGCGCACGACCAGCATGTCCACGCCCGCCAGGGTCTCCGGTTTCAGGCTGGAGGCGTTGATCAGCTGCGGGAAGATCTTGACCGGGCGAAGATTGGCGTACAGCCCCAGTTCCTTGCGCAGCGCCAGCAGGCCCTGTTCCGGGCGCACTTTGGCCGCGGGATCGCTCCATTTAGGCCCGCCCACTGCGCCCAGCAGCACGGCATCGGCCGAGCGGCAGGCGGCCAGGGTGGCGGCGGGCAGGGGCTGGCCGGTGGCGTCGATGGCGCAGCCGCCCATGAGATGCGTCTCGAAGGTCAGGCTGAACCTGAACACCGGGGCCAGCGCGGCCAGCGTCAGTTCCGCCTCGCGCACCACTTCCGGGCCGATGCCGTCGCCGGGCAGCAAAACAAGGGAATAATGCATGGTCATACTCAACGGCGCTCGTCGTGGCGATGGAGGGCGGCGGCGCCCCAGAAGGCGAGGGAGATCTCATCCAACTCCAGGAAATCGGCCGCGGGGCGGAGTGTGGTGGGGTCAGTCGGCCTGGCCTCCTGCGCGTTGTTCGGGCGAGGTTCGGACGGGCCGTTGCGCGGGGCGGTAGGCAGGGGGGTGGGTGGGGTCATGAGGTTCCTCTGATGATCGATGATCGATGATTGATGATTAATAATTAATGATTAATTCTTGGTATTTGAATGCTCATATGCGGTTATCGCCGCTTCTTGCGCCAGCAGGTAGCCGAGATCGTCGAGACCTTCGATTAGGCATTCCTTACGATAGGGATCGATGGCGAAGTGATAGGATTGGCCATCGGGCAGGCTTACGGTTTGAGCGCCAAGATCGAGCTGAATCTGAACATCCGGCTGTTCCTCGACCAGATCGAGCAGCAGGCGGACGGCCTCTTCGGGCAGGGGCACGGGCAGCAGGCCATTTTTGAGGGCGTTGTTGTAGAAAATGTCGGCGAAGCCGGGCGAGATCACGGCGCGGAAGCCGTATTCGGTCAGCGCCCATACCGCGTGCTCGCGGCTGGAGCCGCTGCCGAAATTGCGTCCGGCGATCAGGATCTGCGCGGCGGCGTATTGCGGCTGATTGAGCACAAAATCGGGGCGGGGCTGGCCGGTCGGATCATAGCGCCAGGCCGCGAACAGGCCATCGCCCATGCCCGCCTTGGTGACGGCGGTGAGAAAGCGGGCGGGGATGATCTGGTCGGTGTCGACATTTTCGGCGCGCAGCGGCGCGGCGGCGGCGGTGAGGGTGGTGAAGGGGTTCATGGTTAAATCATCTCCCGCACATCAACAACTTTTCCATTGACGGCCGCGGCCGCGGCCATGATCGGGCTCATGAGCAGGGTGCGGGCGCCGGGGCCTTGGCGGCCCTCGAAATTGCGGTTGCTGGTCGAGGCCACATATTTCCCGGCGCCGGCCTTGTCATCATTCATGGCCAGGCACATGCTGCACCCGGCCCCGCGCCACTCGAACCCAGCGGCGGCGAAGATGCGATCCAGCCCTTCGGCTTCGGCCTGGGCCTTCACCGCCTTGGAGCCGGGCACGACGATGGCCCAGACGCTGTCTGAAACCCGCCTGCCCTTGACCACCTCCGCGGCCTGGCGCAGGTCTTCGATGCGGCCATTGGTGCAGGAGCCGATGAACACGATGTCGATGGGCTGGCCCGCGATGGGCTGGCCGGGCTTCAGGCCCATGTACTCCAGGGCGCTGAGCAAAGCCCGACGTTCGGCGGGGTCGGCCAGCTGGTCGGGCGTGGGAATCTGGCCGCTGACAGGCATGCCCTGGCCGGGGTTGGTGCCGTAGGTGACCATCGGTTGCAGCTTGTTGGCGTCGAGTGTCATTTCCCGGTCGAACACGGCGCCCTCATCGCTGCGCAGCGTGCGCCAGCGCGCCACCGCCGCCTGCCACTCCCGACCTTTGGGGGCATAGTCCCGGCCCGCCAGGAACGCGAACGTGGTCTCGTCCGGGGCGATCATGCCGGCCCTGGCGCCGCCCTCGATGCTCATGTTGCAGATCGTCATGCGGTTGGCCATGCTCAGCTTGGCGATGGCGCTGCCGCGGTATTCGAACACGTGCCCGGCCCCGCCGCCGGTGCCATTCTGGGCGATGATGGCGAGGATGATGTCTTTGGCGGTGACGCCGTGCGCCAATTCGCCCTCGATATTGATGGCGAAGGTCTTGGGCTTGGCTTGCAGCAGGCATTGCGTGGCCAGCACATGCCCCACTTCGCTGGTGCCGATGCCAAAGGCCAGCGCCCCAAAGGCGCCGTGCGTGCTGGTGTGGCTGTCGCCGCAGACGATGGTCATGCCCGGCTGGGTCACGCCCATCTCCGGGCCGACGACGTGCACGATGCCCTGCACCTCGCCTGTGATATCCCACAGCGTGAGGCCGAAATCCGCGCAGTTTTGGCGCAGCGTGCGCACCTGATGGGCCGCATCTGCGGGCCATAGGGTCATCTCCGTCTGCCGGGTGGGGATGGCATGATCCATGGTGGCGAAGGTTTTGTCGGGCCGCCGCACCCGCAGGCCGCGCTGGCGCAGCATATTAAAAGCCTGCGGCGAAGTCACTTCGTGGATGAGATGGGCGTCGATATACAGCACCGCCGGCGCGCCCGCATCCTGCTTCACCACATGCGCATCCCACACTTTATCGAAAAGGGTTTTGGGTGTTTGGGTCATAGGGGGGGTTGGTTGGTTGGTTAGTTGGTTAGTTGGTTGGTTGGTTGGTTAGTTGGTTAGTTGGTTGGTTAGTTGGTTAGTTGGTTGGTTAGTTGGTTAGTTGGTTGGTTGGTTAGTTGGTTAGTTGGTTGGTTGGTTGGTTAGTTGGTTGGTTGGTTGGTTGGTTGGTTGGTTAGTTGGTAGATTGGTGACTTTTGCGGCGATCCTTACCAATTTACCAACCAACCAACTAACCAACTAACCAACTAACTAACCAACCAACCAACCAACTTCTATACCGCACTCCGTTCGCCATTGGCGATGTGTACGGTCGATTGCGTGGCGCTTTCGGCATCGATCAACTTGTTCAGCGCCTGCATATATGCTTTGGCGCTGGCCACGATGATGTCGGTATCAATGCCGCGGCCTGAGAACAGGCGGCGGCGGGGCCGGCCCTGGGCGGTGTGCGTGAAGCCCCGGCTTTCGGGCACGGCGATGCGGATCGTAACATCACCGTTGGCGTCGATGCCTTCGGTCACCGCCTGGACGAGGAACTCGGTGAGGACGTTGGGAACCTGCACAATGCGGTTGATGCCCTGATACACCGCATCCACCGGGCCAGAGCCAAAGCCGGCGTCGGTCACGGTGGCGCCCGAATCGGTGTTGCGCAGCGTCACCACCGCCGTGGGAACCACATTGTTGCCGCACTGCACCTGCACATTGACCAACTCCCAGGTCTCCTTCGGTTGGTACACCTCATCCCCCACCAGCGCTTCCAGATCGGCATCCGACACCGTTTTCTTCTTGTCGGCCAGATCTTTGAAGCGCCTGAACACCTTGTTCAACTCCTCATCTTCCAGATGATAGCCCATCTCTTCCATGCGCACGCGGAAGGCGTGCCGCCCGGAATGTTTGCCCAGCACCAGCTTGGAATGGCTGAGGCCGATGGTGTCCGCGTCCATGATCTCGTAGGTGCGCTTGTTCTTCAGCATGCCATCCTGGTGGATGCCGGCTTCGTGGGCGAAGGCGTTGGCCCCGACAATGGCCTTGTTTGGCTGGATCACCATGCCGGTGTAGCGAGATACCATGTCGGAGGAACGGTGGATCTCCTGGGTGATGATGTTGGTTTCAGTCTCGTAGACCTGCTGGCGCACGTACAGGGCCATCACCACCTCTTCCAGGCTGGTGTTCCCCGCCCGCTCGCCGATGCCATTGATGGTGACCTCGACCTGGCGGGCGCCGTTCTGCACCCCGGCCATGGTGTTGGCCGTGGCCAGCCCCAGGTCGTTGTGGCAGTGCACCGAGATCACCACATCTTTGGCGCCAGGCGTGTGCTCGCGGATGTCGCGGATCAGGCGGCCAAACTCATCGGGCGTGGTGTAGCCCACGGTGTCGGGGATGTTGAGGGTGGTGGCGCCGGCCGCAATGGCCGCGGTCAGCACCTGATAGAGGAAGCGGGGGTCGCTGCGCCCGGCGTCCTCTGGGCTGAACTCTACATCAGCGCAATACTGTTTGGCGTACCCGACCATCTCTCGCACTCGCGCTACCACCTCTTCCGGCTGCATCTTCAGCTTGTATTCCATGTGTACGGGTGAAGTGGCCAAAAAGGTGTGGATGCGGGGGTGTTTGGCCGGACGCACCGCCTCCCAGGCCGCGTCGATATCCTGGGGATTGGCCCGCGCCAGCCCGCAGATCACCGGCGGCTCGGCCGGATTGCCCTGCCTGTCGATGCGTGGCTCCTGGCCCACGGTCTGGGCGATGCGCTGCACCGCTTCCAGGTCGCCGGGCGAGGCCGCCGGAAAGCCCGCCTCGATGATGTCCACGCCCAGCCGCGCCAACTGCCGGGCGATGTCCAGCTTTTCCTGCGCGTTCAGCGTCGCCCCTGGCGATTGCTCGCCATCGCGCAGGGTCGTATCGAAGATCAGGACTTTGTCGGGACCATAATTACTTGGATTGGGCATGGAAAACTCCTTTTTTAGTATTTAGTATTCAGTATTCAGTATTCAGTGTTCAGTGTTCAGTTTGAATACCGTAATAGTTCACCTAATGTGTCATTGCGAGCGCAGCGAAGCAATCTCCGAGGTGGTTCGTAGATTTTATGGATGCCATATCAGCGTTGGGGATTGCCTCGGGGCTATCTCCCCTCGCAATGACACATTAGGTGAACTTTTACTGAATATCTTCTAGATTACCTACTAGTCACTGATTACCAAATACTGATTACTGAACACTGAACACTGAATACTGAATACTGAATACTGAACACTGAACACTGAATACTGAATACTGAACACTGAACACTGAACACTGAATACTGAATACTAAACCTCCACCGGCTTCAACCACGGCATCATACTGCGCAGTTCTTTACCGACCTGCTCGATCTGATGCTCGCGTTCGGCGGCGCGGCGGGCGTTGAAATGGGGGCGACCGTTGGCGTTCTCGTCGATCCATTCCTCGGCGTAGGCTCCAGACTGGATATCGCTCAAAATCTGGCGCATTGTCTCCTTCGTTTCCGCAGTAATGATGCGATCGCCGGCGTGGTAATCGCCATGCTCGGCAGTGTCGGACACGCTGTAGCGCATGTAGGCCAGGCCGCCGCGATAAAACAAATCCACGATCAGCTTCAGCTCATGCATGCACTCGAAATAGGCTACTTCCGGCTGATAGCCGGCGTTGACCAGCGTCTCGAACCCGGCCTTGACCAGGGCGCTGACGCCGCCGCACAGCACCGCCTGCTCGCCGAACAGATCGGTCTCCGTTTCCTCGCTGAAGGTGGTCTGCAAGGCCCCGGCGCGGGTGCAGCCGATGCCCTTGGCATAGGCCAGGGCGTCAGCCAGAGCGTGGCCGCTGGCATCCTGATAGATGGCCACCAGCGCCGGCGTGCCTGTGCCTTCCACGAACAACTCGCGTACGCGGTGACCGGGCGCCTTCGGGGCCACCATGCTCACATCCACGAAATCGGGCGGCACGATCTGCCCGAAACGGATGTTGAAACCGTGTCCGAACATCAGCGTCTTGCCCGGCTTCAGATTCGGCTCGATGCTCTCTTTGTAGATTTTGGCCTGCACCGTGTCGGGGGCCAGCACCATGATCATGTCGGCCTCGGCGCAGGCCTGGGTGGTAGAGACGACCCGCAGCCCGGCTGCTTCCGCTTTTTCCCATGATCCTGACCCTTTGTACAGGCCCACGCGCACGTCCAGGCCGCTATCTTGCAGGCTGAGAGCGTGGGCATGGCCCTGGCTGCCATAGCCCAGCACCGCGATCTTGCGCCCCTGCAGCCGGGCAATGTCCGCGTCTTTGTCATAATAAATCGTCGCCATAAGTGTTTTTGTCCTTTGGTGGGTGGATTGGTTGGTTAGTTGGTTAGTTGGTTAGTTGGTTAGTTGGTTAGTTGGTTAGTTGGTTGGTTAGTTGGTTAGTTAGTTAGTTAGTTAGTTGGTTAGTAGGTTGGTAATTTTTGCGGCGATCCTTACCAATCTACCAACTAACCAACCAACCAACTAACCAACCAACCAACCAACCAACCAACCAACTAACCAACCAACCAACCAATACCTACAACGCTGCCTTGCGTTTGCGGCTGGATTTGCCATTGCGCCCGACATGGCCGCGGGTCATGGCCACGGCCCCGGTGCGCACCATTTCCAGCACAGGGTAGTTTGCCAGCAGATCCAGCAGGCTTTCGACCTGATCCGTCGCGCCCACGGCCTGCACGACCACCGCATCCATGCTCACATCCACGATGCGGGCGCGATAGATATCCACGATCTGCATCACCTCGGCGCGGGTGGCGGTATCCACACGCACCCGTATCAGCGCCATCTCGCGGATGATGGCCGGGCGGTCGGTGATGTTCTCGACCTTCGTCACATTCACCAACTTATAAAGCTGCTTCACCGCCTGATCCACCATGCGATCATCGCCATCGACTACGAAAGTCAGCCGGCTGATGCCGGGCGTCTCGCTGTGTCCCACCGTCAGACTCTCGATATTGAACCCGCGGCGGCGGAACAGCCCCACCACCCGATTCAACACCCCCGGCTTATCCTCCAGCCAGGCCACGACGGTATGCTTATGTGTACCATTTTGTTGTATTTCGCTATACATATCCATTCTCCTTATATAATTTCATTAATTAGTTATCAGACATTGAGAACACTGATCACTGATTACTGAACACTGAACACTGATCACCACGCCGGGTTCACGCCGCTTGGCCCTTGCACGATCTTGGGCCGGCGGATCAACTCGCCCACGCCGGCGCCGGGGGCGACCATGGGATAGACGTTCAGCTCCTCTTTTACGCGGAAATCAATCAGGAAAGGCCCCTCGTGGGCATTGGCCGCGGCAAAGGCATCGGCTACATCCGCCTTGTGCGTCACGCGGCGGCCGGCAATGCCATACGCCTCGGCCAGCTTCACGAAATCAGGGCTGAGCATGGGTGTGCCGGTGTAGCGCTTCTCGTAAAACAACTGCTGCCACTGCCGCACCATGCCCAGGAAGCCATTGTTGATGATGGCGATCTTGATCGGCAGCTTCTCCTGCACCACCACCGCCAGTTCTTGCAACGTCATCTGGAAACCGCCATCGCCGGCCACCGCCCACACACGATCATGCGGCGCCGCGAACTGGGCGCCGATGGCCGCGGGCAGGGCAAAGCCCATCGTCCCCAGCCCGCCCGAGGTCAGCAGTTGCCGTGGGCGCTCGTGCACGAAATACTGCGCCTCCCACATCTGATGCTGGCCCACATCGGTGACTACAATCGTCTGGCCGCCGGTGCTGTGCCACAACTGCCGCATCACAAAGGGCGGGATCAGCTCATCCACCTCCAACCCCAGGATATCCCGCTCCTGGCCATCATCACGCCAGCTCCGGATCTCGGCCAGCCAGGACAGATGCCGCGCCGGCTGCACTGAATCGGCCAGCGCCTGCAAACTCTGCTTGCAATCGCCGATCAGGGCGACATCGGGCCGCACATTCTTGCCCACCTCAGCCGGATCCATCTCCAGATGAATGATCTTAGCCTTCGGTGCGAACTCGGACAACTTGCCCGTCACCCGGTCATCGAAGCGCATGCCTACCGCGATCAACACATCGCATGCCTGGATGGCCAGATTGGTGTGCGCTTCGCCGTGCATACCGCACATGCCCAGGGCCAGCGGGTGCGTTTCGGGGATGTCGCCCAGGCCCAGCAGCGTCGTCGTCACCGGGATCTCGGCTTTTTCGATCAACCGCCGCAACTCTTCCAGGGCCTGTCCCATCTGCACCCCATGCCCGGCAAGGATCAGCGGCTTCTGCGCCCGGTCGATCAACTGCGCCGCCCGCTTCACATCCTCCTCCTCCACGCCGTACCAGGGCTTGTACCCCGGCAGGATCACTTCCTCCGGATAAATAAAATCGGTGCTATCGTTTTGCACATCCTTGCAGATGTCGATCAGCACCGGCCCGGGGCGGCCCTCTCGGGCGATATAAAAGGCTTCCTTCATCACCTGGGGCAGCTCACGCACATCTGTCACCAGATAATTGTGCTTCGTCACCGGCTGGGTGACGCCGGTGACGTCGGTCTCCTGGAACGCGTCATTGCCCAAGAGATTCGTCGGCACCTGCCCGGTGATCGCCACCAGCGGCACCGAATCCATCATGGCTGTGGCCAAACCGGTGACGAGGTTGGTGGCGGCGGGGCCAGACGTGGCCATGCACACCCCCACATCTCCGCTGACGCGGGCGTAGCCATCGGCCATGTGCGCGCCGCCCTGCTCGTGGCGCACCAACACATGATGGATTTGCGGGTAGCGAGCCAGGGCATCGTAGATGGGCAGGTTGGCGCCCCCGGGCATGCCGAAGACGACATTCACACCCTCTTGGAGGAGGGCTTCCCAGACGATCTGGGCTCCTGTCATTTTCATGGAGAAAGCTCCTGAGATGGGGAGGAAGAGAAGGGGGAAGTGAAAAGAAAAACCCCCAACACACGACATGGCGCACCAGCGGGTTGGGGGCGACGCTGCCCGGTATGGGAGATGCAAACAAAAACCCCCTTCCGGTTGGAAGAGGGCTAGTCATAAAATGCCTATACTTCGTCGTCTAGCAAGTGCGAACCTTTCTTCCAACCGGCAAGGGCTCCTGGCCCACAATAAGGACCAGAAGCTCGCTAATGACGATGGCAAGGAGGGAGAAGAAAGACATGGTGATATATCACTTGCAGGGGAATGGTGGGGGAGTATACAGGGCGGCGGGTGTTCTGTCAAATCAGAGATTGCAGCCCCGCCCCACGCACGCGGGGCGCTGATACGGTCTGCGCTTGCGTCTTCGTCCCATTTGCGATAGCGTATGCCGCTGCGCCGGGCCGATTGGTTGCCCGCGTGCTCTCCCCCAAGGTTCTGTCCACATGATCCGCCTTTCCTTCACCTTTCTGAGCATCCTTTTTCTCCTTTTGGCCACTGTTCCCGCGTCCGTGGGCGCGCCCCCGACCCCGCGGCCGCCAAAACTGGGCCTGGCCAGCGATACCCGCATCCCCCACAGCCGGGATCACGTCAGCGTGCGCCTGCACGGGGGCGCGGAGGCGGCCGCGGCCCTGCCTGGGGCTGCCCACCTCTTCGGCGATTGGTATCGCCTGCCGGTATTGGCCGGGGAGGCGCCGGCGCAGGCCCTGCAGCGGCTGGCTGCCCAAGAAGAAGTGGCGCTGGTCGAGCTGGATTACACCTTGCACGTCGATTTCCAGCCGCGACCTGCCCCCGCGTCGCCGGCCTCGGCCCAGCTTCTGCCCAATGACCCGCGCTTCCCGGAACAGTGGCATTTTCCCCTGATCCAGGCGCCGGCGGCCTGGGAGATCGGGGCTGGGGCTGGGGTGACGGTGGCGGTGGTCGATTCCGGCATCAGCAAGGGAGAGGATCTGCAGTGCCATACCTTTGTGCACGAGTACAACATCTTCACCCGGCAGACAGGGCCGGGCGTGGCCGTGGATGACTATGGCCACGGCACGCATGTTGCCGGCACCATCGCCCAATGCACCGACAATGGCCTGGGCGTGGCCGGGCTGGCCTTTGCCGCCCAACTGATGCCGGTGAAAGTGTTGAACCAGGTGGGCAATGGCACTTTTCAGGGCGTGGCCGAGGGCGTCGACTGGGCGCGCAGCCACGGCGCCAGGGTGATCAACCTCTCGCTGGGCGGGCGCTGCTTTGGCCAACTGTGGCCCGCCTGCTCCAGCAGTGTGCTGAATGCCGCCCTCTCCGCCGCCGCCGCCGCCGACATCGTCATCGTGGCGGCCGCGGGCAATTTCAACGAGAGCACGGTGGCCCAGCCGGGCAACCATCCCGACGCCATCGCCGTGGCCGGGGTGGATTTCTTCGGCGCCCGCGGCTGGTATTCCAGCCAGGGCAGCGCGCTCGGCCTCAGCGCGCCGGGGGGCGACTTGCGTCAGGACCTCGACGGCGACGGCCTGCCCGGCGAGGGCGGCATTTTGCAGGAGACCTTCGAGCAGGGCCGGTGGGGGTATTACCACATCGAGGGCACCTCCATGGCCGCGGCGCATGTCAGCGGCGTGGCGGCCCTGCTGCGGGCGCACCGGCCCCAGGCCACCCGCCAGCAAGTGCGCGCCGCCTTGCAGTCCTCCGCCCTCGATCTGGGCGCGGCCGGATTCGATACCACTTTTGGACATGGCCTGCTGCAGGCCGCGGCCGCGCTCGTCGCTATCGACGCTCTCGTTCCCACCCTCACACCGACTCCCACGCCCTCGGATACGCCCACGCCGACCCCTACGCCCACGGCCACGCCCTCAGCCACGCCCACGCTGACGACCACGCCCACCCTCACCCCCTCGCCTTCCTCCACCCCTACGCCCACCCCCACCCCCACGCCTACCGACTCCCCGCCGCCCGCCGCCCACCTGTGGCTGCCTTTGGTCTGGCGCGGCCAGGCGCAGGTGTGGCTGCTGGACATCCGGCCCTGAGCGCCCTTTTGCGGCAGCAAACCGATCCAAACTTACTGCCAGCAGGGCAAAACGGGTATACTGTGGGGAAATCACCCTGAAATTCAGCTTTCTGGAGCATGCCCATGGCCTTTGTCCCCCCTCGTGCTGTCACCCGCTGGCTCTATCTGGTCGCCCTTGTGGTGGCGCTGATGGTCACCGTCGGCGGTTTTGTGCGTCTTACCCGTTCCGGCCTGTCCATTGTGGAATGGAAGCCCATCTCCGGCGTCATCCCCCCCATCGGCGAGGAGGCGTGGCAGACGGAGTTTGCCAAATACAAGCTCACCCCGGAGTATCAGAAGGTGAACCGGGGCATGTCGCTGGCCGAATACCAGCGCATCTTCTATCTCGAATACATCCACCGGCTGATCGGCCGCGTGGCCGGGCTGCTGGTGGTATTGCCCCTCTTCTATTTCTTGTGGCGGGGGATCCTCCCCTGGCGGCATGCGGGCGTGTATTTGCTGATCGCGGCTCTGTTCGGATTCCAGGCCTTTTTGGGTTGGTACATGGTCAGCAGCGGCCTGATCGACCGCCCGCGGGTGGATGAGTTCCGGCTGACAGCGCACCTGCTCACGGCGTTGACCATCCTGGCCCTGGCCCTGTGGAAGGCGCTGCGCGGCACGCGGGCGTTGCATGTGGCGGGCAGCGTTTCACCCACCGCGCGGCGCCTGGTGCTGTGGCTGGTGGCGCTCGTTGTCTTGCAGATCGGCTATGGCGGCCTGGTGGCGGGCATGCGCGCCGGCCACATCTCCGACACCTGGCCGCTGATGTTTGGCCGCTGGATTCCCGCCGGCCTCCTGGCTGAGGCGCCGGGCGGGTGGGCCAATCTTTTCTTCAACGCCACGACCGTGCATTTTGTGCATCGCTGGTTCGCTTTTGTGGTGCTGATCGTGGCCTCGGCCCTTTATTTCGAGGCGCAGCGCCGGCGCCTGGATGTCGGGCTGCAACGCGCGGCCCTGCTGGTCGTCGGCATCATCCTGCTACAGATTACCCTGGGCGTGACTGTGGTGCTCTTTGGCGTGCCCATCTCTCTGGCGTTGTGGCATCAGGCCACGGCCATGCTCCTGTTCATGGCCGCAATCTATGCCCTCTTCCTCACTCGTCTCACACGCCCCAAACCCTAAACGCATCAAACCCTAAAGGTTTTAGAAGCCTTTAGGGTTTTTCCTACACATTCAAAGAAGGCGGGCGATTATGCTTCTTGCAGGCGATATTGGCGGTACAAAGACAATTTTAGCCCTATACGCGCGTGATTCTGGCCCCCGCCAGCCTCTGTTCGAGCGCATCTATGCCAGCGGCCAGTACACCAGCCTCACCCGCATCGTGCAAGAATTCCTGGCCGAGCAGCCGGAGTCGATCGAAGCGGCCTGTTTTGGCGTCGCCGGCCCCGTCATCCAGGGCCAGGCCGAGATCACCAATCTGCCCTGGGTGATCACCACGCAGAATCTGCAAGAGACCCTGGGCGTGGAGCCGGTGCTGCTGATGAATGACTTGCAGGCCATTGCCAACGCCGTGCCCGCGCTCGTCTCGCAGGATCTGTTCACGCTCAACGCTGGCCGGCCTGTGTTGGGCGGGGCCATGGCGGTCATCGCCCCCGGCACAGGCCTGGGCGAGGCTTATCTCACCTGGGATGGCAGCCGCTACCACGCTTACGCCTCGGAGGGGGGGCACACCGACTTTGGGCCGAACAACACCATCGAGCTGGAGATGCTGCGCTGGCTGCAACAGCGCATGGATCATGTCAGCTATGAGTGGGTCTGTTCTGGCAAGGGCATTCCCAACATCTACGCCTTTCTCAAGGATAGCGGCCTGGCCGAGGAAAGCCCCGCGGTGGCCGCGCAGTTGGTGGCAGCTTCCGATCCCACCCCGGTGATCGTCAACGCGGCCCTGCGCGAGGAGGGGCGCTGCCAGCTCAGCGCGGCCACATTGGAGATTTTCGTCTCCATTCTGGGGGCCGAGGCAGGCAACCTGGCCTTGAAAGTGTTGGCCACTGCCGGCGTCTATGTCGGCGGCGGCATCCCCCCCCGCATCCTACCGGCGCTGCGCGAGCAGCGGTTCATGCAAAGTTTTTTACGTAAGGGCCGCTTCAGTGATGTGCTCTATCGCGTGCCGGTGCATGTCATTCTCAACCCGCGCGCTGCCCTGCTCGGCGCCGCCCACTACGGCCTGGAGTGGATGATGGCGGCGCCGGAGGCTGCTGCCGCCGAATGAACCGCCGAATGAACCGCCGAATGAACCGCCGAATGAATTCGGCGGCTGATACAAGAAAACCCGTTAAAACGGGTTATTGATCACGTTATCATGTTATAAAAACCTGCTTTAGCAGGTTTCCCATATCAGACCGTGAATTCATTCACGGGCTGATGCCTGACCACTGAATACTGAATACTGAATACTGAATACTGAATACTGAATACTGAATACTGAATACTGAATACTGAATACTGAATACTGAATACTGCCCCCTGACTGAATACTGAATACTGACCACTGAATACTGCCCCCCGACCCATCATGATCACATTTGATTTTACGCATAAAATTGTGTTTGTAACCGGCGCCACGGGCAATTTGGGTGCGGCTGCCGCCGATGCATTCGCCGCCGCCGGCGCGCATCTCATCCTGGCCGACCGCAGGGCAGACCGTCTGTCCCAACGCTTCCCCCAACTCGCCGCCGACCCCCGCCATCTCCTCCTGCCCGGCTTCGACGTCAGCGACCCCGAGATCATCGCCGCAGGCGTGGCCGCGGCTCAGGCCCGTTTTGGCCGCATCGATGTGCTGGCCAACAGCGTCGGCGGCTATCGGGCCGGCGCGCCCGTGCACGAAACCTCCCCCGCGGACTGGGATTTCATGATGAACCTCAACGCCCGCACCGCCTTCCTGCTCAGCCGGGCCGTGATTCCGGGCATGATCGCCCAGGGCAGCGGCAAGATCATCCACGTATCTTCGCGGGCCGGGCTGGCCGGCGGCGCCAACGCTGCCGCGTACAGCGCCTCCAAAGCCGCGTTACTGCGCCTGGTCGAGAGCCTGGCCGCCGAGACCAAGGCCCACGGCGTCAACGTCAACTGCATCCTGCCCGGCGTCATCGACACCCCCCAAAATCGCCAGGACATGCCCGGCGCCGACTTCGATCGCTGGGTCAGTCCCTCTGCCCTGGCCGGCGTCATGCTTTTCCTCGCCTCTGATATGGCCGCGCCCATCCACGGCGCCGCCATCCCCGCGTATGGCTTGAGTTAGCCCCGCTCCAGGAGTTCTGCCATGTCTTTTCACTTTGAAAGCAGGTTGCACGGCCACGAAAAGGCCGTCGCCGCCGCCCTGGCCGAGATGACCGCGGCCAACCTCATCCCCCGCCTGTGGGATCACGATTTCACCCTCTGGGCCGAGACGCCCACCGAGATCAGCGACCGCCTGGGCTGGCTGCGGCTGCCGGGAAACATGCCTTACAACGTCGAGCGCATGCAGGCGCTGCTAGCCGCGGCCCGCGCTGCAGGCTACACGCAGGCGCTGCTGCTGGGCATGGGCGGCTCCAGCCTCGCGCCCGAAGTCTTCGCCAAAACGTTTGGCCTGCATTCAGCCCATCCCCCCGCCGGCCTGGCCCTGGCCTTGCAGGTGTTGGACAGCACCCACCCTGCCAACGTCCTGGCCCAGGCCCGGCGCCTCGATCCGGCCACAACCCTGTTCATCCTCTCCACCAAATCGGGCGGCACTGTGGAGACCCTCTCCTTTTTCAAATACTTCTACAACTGGGCCAGCGCCGCGCTGGGGCCGGAGGAGGCCGCGGCGCGCTTCATCGCCATCACCGACCCCGGCAGCAGCCTGGAGCGGCTGGCCCGCCAGCATGCCTTCCGCGCCATTTTCCTCAACGATCCCACCCTCGGCGGGCGGTATTCCGCCCTCTCCTTCTTCGGATTGCTGCCCGCGGTGCTGGCCGGGGTGGATGTGCGCCTGCTTCTGGCCCGCGCCGCGGCCGCGGCCCAGGCCTGCGCCCGGATCGCAGACAACCCCGGCTTGCAATTGGGCGCCATCCTGGCCGAACTGGCCAAAGCCGGCCGCGACAAAGTCACCTTCATCCCCTCCCCCGCCCTGGCCAGCTTCGGCGATTGGGCCGAACAGCTGATCGCCGAGAGCACCGGCAAGGCCGGCGTCGGCATCCTGCCTGTCGTCGGCGAGCCGTTGGCCTCGCCCGACCACTACGGCCCCGACCGCCTGTTCGTGCACCTGCGGCTGGCCGGCGATACCGGCGCTGACGCGGCTCTGGACGAGCTCGCCGCCGCCGGCCATCCCCTCCTAAGCCTGCATCTGGCCGACCCCTACGACCTCGGCGGCCAGTTCTTCCTGTGGGAGATGGCCACCGCCGTGGCGGGCCACCGGCTGGGCATCCAGCCCTTCGACCAGCCCAACGTGGAGAGCGCCAAAGTGCTGGCGCGGTCGATGATGAAAGCCTACGAAGCCAGCGGCGCCCTGCCCGCGCCCACACCCCTCTTCACCGCCGGGGATGTGCAGATCTTCGGCGACTGGCCCTCCGCCTCTGCGTCCGCTGCTGCGCCCGCTGCTGCGCCCGCCTCCCGCGCCTGGCAACAGCCCGCCGACGCCCTGGCCGAGTTCCTGCGCCTGGCCCGGCCGGGCGATTATCTGGCCCTGCAAGCCTACACCCCCGTCACACCCGCCATCGATGCAGCCCTGGCCGAGCTGCGCCGGCGCCTGCGCGACCGCCTGAAACTGGCCACCACCCTGGGCTACGGCCCCCGTTTCCTCCACTCCACCGGCCAATTGCACAAGGGAGACGCCGGCAACGGCCTGTTCGTGCAGATCACCACCTCCCCTGAAGAGGATGTCGCCATCCCCGACCACGCCGGCGCCGAAGCCAGCAGCATCTCCTTCGGCGTGCTCAACCTCTCCCAGGCCCTGGGCGATGGTCAGGCCCTGACCACCGCCGGCCGCCGCCTGATCCGCCTCCACTTCCAGGGCGACCTGCTCGCCGGCCTGCACCAACTCAGCGCCATCTGATACCGCCCCTGCCCCCTGAATACTGACCACTGAATACTGACCACTGAATACTGACCACTGTCCCCAAGGTGCGCCATGATTCGCAAAATGACCATCGAACACGAGGGCGTCCGCGTGGTGCGGGTGACATTTCACTTGCCGGCCAGCATCCACGCCGACAAAATCTATCTGGTGGGAGATTTCAACGACTGGCATTACACCTCGCATCCCATGTTGCGCTCGCATGATGGGGGCTGGGTGCTGGCGCTGGAACTGCAACCCGCGCGCCGCTATCAATTCCGCTATCTTTGCGATGGCAACAGTTGGATGAACGACGGCGACGCCGATGGCTACGAGGGCAACGAGTTTGGCACCAGCAACTTCGTTGTCGATACGCATTGATCCTGACCGGCTATGACTCTGCCATACGACATTTTACCCGCCGAGGTTCTGGCTCCGGTCGCGGCTGCCTGGTTGGCCCGGCAGATCGGCCAGGCCCAGGCCGCGCGCGGGGTCGCCCACATCGCCCTTTCCGGCGGCTCCACCCCGCGTGCCCTGTTTCGTCTGCTGGCCGAACCGGCCTGGCAGCCGCGGATCGATTGGGCGCGCACGCACGTGTGGTGGGTGGATGAGCGCTGCGTCCCCCCCGATCATCACGACAGCAATTACGGCGCGGCCTACACCCTGCTTTTCCAGCATTTGGCGGTGACGCAACTGCACCGCATCCACGGCGATCTGCCCCCGGACGCTGCCGCCGATCGCTATGAAGAGGCGTTGCGCCATGTTTTTCGCCTCGGCCCGCGGGCGCGGCCCCGTTTCGATTTCATGCTCATGGGCATGGGCGCGGATGGCCACACCGCCTCCCTCTTCCCCGGCAGCGCGGCCCTGGCCGAGCGCCGGCGGCTGGCGACGGTGGGCGCGGCCCCGAATCCCCCCCGCCAGCGCGTCACCCTGACGCTGCCGGTGCTCAACCGCGCCGCGTTCTCGCTTTTCCTGGTCGCGGGGGCCGACAAAGGCGCGGCTCTGGCCCAGATCTTCGGCCCCGCGTCCGACCGCGATCCCCTGCCCGCGGCCCTGGTGCAGCCCACGCGCGGGCGCCTGCTCTGGCTGATCGATACCGCGGCCGCGGCTGCCGCCGGGCTGCTGCCGTAAGATCGGGCGGCGCCCGCGCGTCAGAGGGGGGCAACCCACCCATAGCACTGATTTGTAAGGAATAAACCACCGATGTCTAAACTGCACGCCATATTCGATCAACAAGGCCAGGCGATCTGGCTCGATTTCATCAGCCGCGACCTGCTCATCACCGGTGATCTCGCCGATCTGGTGAGACAGGGCCTGCGCGGCGTCACCTCCAACCCCTCCATCTTCGAGAAAGCGATCGGCGAGAGCAGCGCCTACGACGCGGACATCGCCGCTCTGGCCGCGGGCGGCGCCGATACCTTCGCTATCTACGACACCCTCTCCCGCGTGGATGTGACTGCCGCCGCCGACCTCCTCCGCCCCCTCTACGACGCCAGCCGCGGCCAGGATGGCTTTGTCAGCCTGGAGGTGAACCCTGATCTTGCCTTCGACACGCCCGGCACGGTGGCCGAGGCCCGGCGCCTGTGGCAGCTGGTGGATCGCCCCAATCTCATGATCAAGGTGCCGGCCACCGCCGCCGGCATCCCCGCCATCCGCCAGCTCATCGGCGAGGGGATCAACGTCAACGCCACGCTCATGTTCTCGCTGGCCGACTACGAAAACGTGGCCTTTGCCTACATTGAGGGGCTGGAACGTTTGCAAGCCGCGGGCGGGGCCGTGGATCGGGTGGCGTCGGTGGCTTCCTTTTTCGTCAGCCGCATCGACACCGTGGTAGACAAGCAACTGGCCGCGGCCGGGAACCAGGATCTACAAGGGCAAATCGCCATTGCCAACGCCAAACTGGCCTATCGCCGCTTTGGTCAGGTGTTCGGCGGCGCCCGCTGGCAGGCGCTGGCCGGCCAAGGCGCGCGGGTGCAGCGGCCTTTGTGGGCCAGCACCAGCAGCAAGAACCCGGCCTATTCTGACCTGATCTATGTGGACACTCTGATCGGCCCGGACACCGTCAACACCCTACCCCTCAACACCCTCGCCGCGCTGCTCGACCACACCGTCATCGCCCGCACCCTCGACCAGGATGTGGACGCGGCCCAGGCGCAGATCGACCGGCTGGCCGGCCTGGGCATCGACTTCGATCAGGTCACCGCCGACTTGCAGACCGCCGGCGTCGCGGCCTTCGCCCACTCCTTCCGCAGCCTGTTGCAGACCCTCGCCGCCCGCACCCCCACCCTGGCCTGAATCGCATGAAGGATCTCGACCGCATCCGCAGGCCGGAACCGGCCACCATCGTCATTTTCGGCGCGTCGGGCGATCTGGCCTTTCGCAAGCTGGTGCCCGCGCTGCACAGCCTGGCCTGCGCCGACCTGCTGCCCCAGAAATACCTGATCCTCGGCGTGGCCCGCAGCCCGATGGATGATCAAGCATTCCGGCAGAGCATGGAAAAGGGCGTGCAGACATTTGGCCGGCTGAAAGGGGAGGGCTGCGCGCAGTGGGATGCCTTCGCCAGCCATCTTTTTTACCAGCCGCTGGTCTACGACACCCTGGCCGATTACGAGGCGCTGGCCCAGACCCTGCAGCGGCTGGAGGCGGAGCACGATCTGCCCCCGAACCGGCTCTTCTACCTCTCCACCCCGCCCCACCTCTACGCGCCGGTTGTAGAGCAGTTGGGCGCGTCGGGACTGGCGCAGAATCGGGGCCAGTTCACCCGTATCGTGATCGAAAAGCCTTTTGGCGTCGATTTGCACAGCGCGCACGAACTGAACGAACGCATCCATCGCGTCTTCAGCGAGGATCAGGTCTACCGTATCGATCATTATCTGGGCAAAGAGACGGTGCAGAATATCATGGTCTTCCGCTTTGCCAACGCCATCTTCGAGCCGGTATGGAACCGAAATTATATCGATCACGTGCAGATTTCGGTGCTGGAAGAGGTGGAGGTGGGGCGTCGCGGGGGCTATTACGACCAGGCCGGCGTGCTGCGCGACATGTTCCAGAACCATCTGATGCAATTGCTGACGCTGACGGCCATGGAGCCGCCCGCGGCCTGGGACGCCACCATGTTGCGCGATGAGAAGGTGAAGGTGCTGCGGGCGCTGCGCCTGCCCGACGCCGAGACCCTGCGCACGCATACGGTGCGCGCCCAATATCTGGCCGGCAAGGAGGGCGGCCTGGCCTACCGCCAGGAGCCGGGCGTGGCTCCCGACTCGGAAACGCCGACCTACGCGGCCCTGAAGCTGTTCGTGGACAATTGGCGCTGGCAAGGCGTGCCCTTCTATCTGCGCTCCGGCAAGAATCTGAAGACAAAGATGACCGAGGTGGTGATCCGCTTCAAAGAGGTGCCGCACATGCTCTTTGCCGATGGCGGCCGCCCGGTGACGCCCAACATGCTGGCCTTTTGTCTGCAACCGGATGAGGGCTTTCACCTCGGTTTCGAGACCAAACGCCCCGGCGCGGGCATGCGCACGCGTTCGGTGGATATGAGCTTTCATTTCGCCACCACTTTCGGGCAAAAGGCCCTGCCCGAAGCTTACGAGCGCCTGCTGCTCGACGCCCTGCTCGGCGATGCCTCCCTCTTCGCCCGCGCCGACGAGATCGAGTTCTCCTGGCGCATCATCGACGCCATTCAGCAGGGCTGGGCGCGGGGCGATGGCCCGCCCCTCTCCTTTTACGCGCCCGATTCCTGGGGCCCCGACGCGGCCGACGCCATGCTCGCGGCCAGCGGTCGCGCCTGGGAAAGCAGTTGCGCCGAAGTGCACGAATAGGCCGCGGCGTCAGCCCCTGTGCGAGATGTGGCACACGCCGCACGCCTCGCAGATGTCTTCGGCCTGACTGCCGCGCAGTTGCCCGCGCGCGGCGCGCCATTCCACCAGTTTGGCCGTCTCCTCCGGGGGCAGGGGCGCGTCCCCGCCCAGCTCGATCAGCATCTTGGTGATGCGGGCGGTGTGCTCCAGCTTCTCCAGTTTCAGATACGCGTCCCAGGCGGACGCGCCCACAGTGACGCTGCCATGCCGCCGCAGGATCAGGGCGTCGTAGGACTCGATCAGCCCGGCAATGACCTGGGCGCCCTCGATCGAGGAGGGCGTGGCGTAGGCGGTGGTGGGGATCAGCCCCAGGGTCATCACCACTTCCGGCAGCAGGCAGCGGGCCAGGGAGATGCCGGCAATGGAAAGGGCCACGGCCGTGGGGGGATGCGCATGCACCACGCTGGCAATGTCGGGCCGGCGGCGATACGCTTCCAGGTGCAGCAGGATCTCGCTGGAGGGGCGCAGATCGCGGGTAGGCCCGTAGCGCGTGCCCACGGGGTTGGCGTCCCAGTCGATCACCAGCAGTTGTTCGGGCCGGATGAAGCCTTTGGAAAAGCCGCTGGCCGTGACCAGAAAGCGATCCGGCCCCAGGCGCACGCTGACGTTGCCGTCGCTGGCCGCCACATAGTCTTTGCGCCACATCAATTCGCAGACGTGGACGATCTCTTGCCGCCATTCGCTTTCGCCGCGGCGATGGGGTAGGGCGGCGCCAGGCGCGCCGGTGTGGCGGATCAGGCTCATGGTGGGTGGGTTAGTTGGTTAGTTGGTGGGTTGGTTGGTTGGTAGATTGGTAGATTGGTAGATTGGTAGATTGGTTGGAACGTTTTAACGTTCTAACGTTCTAACGTTCTAACGTTGGTGTAGTCCGTTCGTTGGGCGGATGTGGTTGCAGCGCGCGGGAAAGGGGATGTGAGTATACCGAAGGTGGCAGACCTTTGCCAAGCGGCCCCCCGTATCCTTCACCAATGCCGCGGCGGCGTGATACAATGCGGGCCATCTCCTCACCCCTCCCTTTCCCCGCGCCGCACCTGCGCCCGACCATGGAACGACCGATCGTCGCCTGTATCCAACATCGCCTGATTGTGCCGCAATCCGCGGATGAGTATGACGCGCATCTCAGCCGTTTCCTGCGCACCGCCAAAGCCAAGGGGGCGGAACTGGCCCTCTTCCCCGAACTCAGCGGCCTGGCCACGGCTATCCCCATCTTCAGCGGCTGGCGCAATGACCTGTTGCGCCGGGCCGGACAGGGCCAGCGCCCTCGCGCCGGCGTGTGGCAGCGCGCCAAAGCCCGGCTGGCCGGCGGCGCTGCCTCCATCGTGCGCGCCGACCTGCACAAATCGCTGCTGCAGGCCCTGGCCGAGATGCCCGAATCCCTGCACGACGCCTATGCCGCCGCTTTTTCCGCCCTGGCCCAGCGCTATGAGATCACCATCGTCGCCGGCAGCCTTTACGATTACAACCCCGCCAGCGGCGACATCGAAAACGTGTCGCTGGTGTTCGGCCCGGATGGCGCCCTGCTGGGCCGGCAGGCCAAGGTGATGCTCTCCTCGCAGGATCGCGCGGTCTCAGGCGCGGCCGAGGGCTGGACGATCATCCCCACGCCCGCGGGCCGCGTCGGCATCCTCCTGGGCAACGATGTCCTCTACCCAGAGCCGGCCCGCGTGCTGGCGTATCAGGGCGCGGACATGCTGTTGACCATGGCCGCGGTGGTCAACCCGGCCAGCTACCACAAAATCCGCCAGGCCGCGACTGCCCGCTGCCAGGAAAACCAACTCTACGGCATGGCCAGCTTCCTGGTCGGGCCGGATCCCTTTGCCGCCGCGGATGCGGCCCCCTTCGTGGGCAAGAGCGCCATCTTCGCGCCCCTGGAATTCACCCCCCGGTTCAGCGGGGTGATGATCGAGGTGGGCAGCCCCCTGGCCGAGGGTGTGATCACGGCCGAGTTGGATTATCCCGCCCTGGAGGCGTTGTGGCAGGAGAGTGAGACGCCCCTGCGCCGGGAGATGCCGCTGTTGCAGGCCGGGCCGGCGCTGGCCGCGCTCTATGGCCGCGCCCTGCCCCTGGCCGAGGCCGATCCGCTGCTTTTGGAGAGCACTGCCCCGGCCGCGAGCGAAACGGAACCGGACGCCGGCGTAGAGTCGATCCCGGCGGGGCCAGAAGTGAGCCGGCAGCGAGAGGCTCTTCCTGCCGGCCTCGGCCCTGTGGAAACAGAACCGGGCGTTGATTCCGAATCCTACGCCCAGATCCCGCCGATCTGGCCCGACGCCAGCTTTGGCCACACGCCCGGCGATTTGATCACCCTGCCGGCCATCACCCCGGCCGAGCGCCAGGCGGCGCAGGCGGCGCTGCTGGGCCGGATGGAGGCGCACGCCCAAAATGTGGATACGGCCGCGGCGGAAGTGCGCTCCACCATCCTCCAGGCCAGCGAGCAAGTGCGTGCCGCGGCCAGCGAGACGCCGGAAGAGGTGGAAGCGGAGATCGTGCAGGTGGTGGCATCGGCCCGGCTAGAGCTGGACGACACCCCCCCCGCTGCCGCCCTCGAACCCGCCGCCGAACCCGCCCTCGAACCCCCCGCCGAACCCGCCCCCACCCCCCGCAAATTCCGCTGGCCCTGGCAACGCCGCTAAACACGTCAGCGTTGGTTAGTTAGTTGGTTGGTTGGTTGGTTAGTTGGTTAGTTGGTTAGTTGGTTGGTTGGTTAGTTGGTTAGTTGGTTAGTTGTTGACTGTTGACTGTTGATTGTTGCCCCCTTGCCCCCTGCCCCCCTGCCCCCCTTGCCTGTTAATCATCCATGCCCTCTCCCCATCCTCCCCGCCGCCAGCTTTCCCCCCGCCGGCGGCGGTTCTTTATCTGGCTGGCCCTGCTGCTGGCCCTGACCCCGCTGCTCGGCCTGGAGATCTACGTGCGGGCCACCCGGCCCCACCTCGACCTGTGGGCGCTGACCGGGCGCAGCATCGGCCCCAGCGTGCTGCGGGAGTGGGCCTTTGTCGATGCTTTCTCCGCCTACCGCCCCAAGCCGGGCATCCTGGCCGGAGAAAAGAGCGTCAACAGCCACGGCATGATCTCCACCCCCGAACTGGCGGTGCAAAAACCCGCGGGCGTGCTGCGCGTCCTCTTCCTGGGCGGATCGGCCACCGCCGGCACCGGCCACACCCTGCCCGACGCCCTCACCTGGCCCTGGCAAACGGTGGAATTGCTGCGCCAGCGCTTCCCCGACCGCGCCATCGAACTGATGAACGGCGCGGTCAGCGGCTACAGCTCCTTCGAATCCTATGGCCGGCTGTGGAGCCGCCTGCGCTTCTTCGCGCCCGACATCATCGTGCTCAGCCACGGCTGGAACGAGATGTACTACTTCGACGACGCGGACAAGGCCCTGGCCTGGCGCACCCTCCCCAACGGCGACTGGACCTTCGAACGCGTCGCCGAACCGTACATCGTCTACCAGCCCCTGGCCGTCGACTGGCTGATCCGGCCCTCGCAGTTGCTGACCTATGCCCGCGTCGCCCTTTCCCCCCGAATCGAAGGAGAGATCGGCGCGGCCAAGCCTCTCGCCAGCGGCTACGACACGCGCTCCCTCGACATCTGGCGCTTCAACCTCCGCCTCTTCGCGCAGGCTGCGCAGGCCCTGGATGCCGAGCTATTTGTGGTCAAACAGCCCACGCTGATTGTGCCCGACCTGCCGGCGGAACTGCGTCAGCGTGCGCGCTACGAATTCCACGGCTTCGATCACGACACCCACGTGCAGGCCTACGCCGATCTCTACCGCGTCATCGACGAGGCGATCCCGCCTGACCGCGTCATCGACCTCACCCACCTTTCCGGCAACCCCGACCTTTTTTTCGATCACGTCCACCCCACCGAGCTGGGGGCCGCGGCCATTGCCGAGGCGACAGCAGGTGTGGTGGCTAATTTTTTAATGATTAATGATTAAAAACCTATCCTATCCCACATTATTTAATCATTAATCATTTTATACCGAAAAAGAGCATCCATCTGCCGCTCCTGCCGCGGTCGCCGTTCCGACGACCGCGGCAGGAGCGGAATCGACTCTTAAAGCCGCAAAGCCGAGCTATGCGGCGGGATCATGCGCTTTTCGGGGTAGATATCGTGGCAGGCATGGTTGACGGCAATCGCCGCCTCGGCCATTGCCGTGGCGATCAGGCGCAAATTCTCGCCCCCGGCCACCACCGAAGCATCGCCGATGGCGTACACCCCCGGGGCCCTGGTGCGCATCAGCGCATCCACCTGCACGGCCGTCCCGCTCAGGGCCAGATCCAGGTCGTTGACAAAGCTGCGGTCGGTGTGGAAACCCAGACAGAGCACCACTGCATCCACATCCAGCACCTGCTCTTCGCCGCTGCGCGTGTCCACAATCACCGCCTGCTCCACCTGCCGCTTGCCCCGCACTGCTTTCAACTCGTGGCGGGTGCGCACCTGCACGCCGCTGGCCATCAACTCGGCCACATGCCCCTCGCCGGCGCGGAAGCTATCGCGGCGGTGGATCAGCGTCACCTGTGCGGCCCAGTCCTTCAGATTCAGCGCCCACAACACCGCGGTGTCTCCGCCGCCGACGACGAGCACACGTTTGCCGCGCAGATTACTGCGGTCATGCGCAAAATAGTAGACGCCGTTGCCCTCGAACTTGGCAATGGCAGGATCCTCGATCTTGTTGGGCAGCACCGCGCCAATGCCCACGGCGATGATTAAACGGCGGGTGCGGTGCTGTTCGCCGTTGCAATCCTGCACCACAATCACCCCATTTTCGCGGCTGATGCGCTCGGCCCGGCAGTTAGGCACCAGCTCCACATCCGGCGCGAAGCGCTGCGTCTGCTTTTCCAGGGCGTCCACCAGTTCCAGAGCGTTGATGCGGGTGAACCCGGGCACGTCGTAGATGTCCATCTCCGGGTAGAGGGCGGCAAGCTGGCCGCCGACCGTGGGCATGGCCTCGACCAGCCGGGTCTTCAGCCCGCGCAGCCCGGCGTAGAAGGCGGCGTACAGCCCGGCCGGGCCGCCGCCGATGATCAACAGATCCTTGGTCTGGGCGGCGATGGCGTCGCTGATCGCCTGCAACATGGCGGGCACAGTCACGAACTTGAGGCGGGGCCGGCCCAGGCGCTCGCCCGCGGCGGTTTCGGCCGCGTCGATCATCAGCCATTCCCCCCAGGTAACATACCGCACGCCGCGCGCGGCCAGCAGATCCGTCACCGCCTCCGGCCGGGGATCGGTCACTGCGGCCGGGTCGAGCGTGGGCAGGTCGGCCAGCATCAGGCGCACGGTGGCTACCGAATCGGGCTTGTTTGTGCCAATGATGCCGGAGGGGCCGCGCTTGATCCAGCCGGAGCAGTATTCACGGGGCACAACTTCGCCGGTTTCGTACACCGTCACCCGGCCATCCTGGTTCGAGATCACGCCCCAGCGCTGGTGGAAAGGCACGCCCGGCAGCGGCTCGCCGCGATAGCCGATCGAACGCATGATCATGCCGATTTCCAGGATCTCGAACTCGCCGGCGCCGTAGGAATTGAGATAGCCGCTGGAGGTGGCGCGCAACTCGTTCTTTTCCATGCGCACGGCCGTCACCTTGCCCTCGGCGTCGCCCAGGATCTCCACCGGCGAGCGCAGGAAGAGGAAATGGATCTTCTTCTCCCGGCCTGTCTCTCCCAGGTCGGCGTAGTGCCGCATGATCTCGATGTTGGTCTGCGCCTCGCGGTTGTCGGCGATGGCCGCGGCGCTGAGAGGATCCAGTTCCAGCTCGGCGGGGTCGATGATCACATCGGTGACTTCCAATTCGGCCAGTTCGCGCAGCTCTGGGTTGGTGAATTTGACCTGGGCCGGGCCGCGGCGGGCAATGACATAGACGTCTTTGACCTTGCTGTGGCGCAGCGCTTCCAGGGCGTGGTCGGCGATGTCGGTCTGTTCCAACTCGTGCGGGGAGAGGGCCAGGATGCGGGCCACGTCCATGGCCACATTGCCCACGCCGATCACGGCCACACTCTCGCAGGAAAGGTCGAAGGTGAGGTGGGCGTAATCGGGATGGCCATTGTACCAGGCCACGAAATCGGTGGCCGGATAGCTGCCGATCAGATCCTCGCCGGGGATATCGAGCCGGCGGTCGGTCTGCGCGCCCACGGTGTAGATCACCTGGTCGTAGTGTTGCAGCACATCCTCGTGGCTGAGGTCTACGCCGAACCGGACATTGCCCAGGAAGCGGACGCGCGGGTCGGCGGCGATGCGGTCATACAGTTTGGTCACGCTTTTGATTTTTTGATGATCCGGCGCCACGCCATAGCGCACAAGGCCGTGCGGCGCGGGCAATTGCTCGATCAGATCGATCGAGACGTGCACATTGTTTTGGCGCAGCCATTCCTGAACAGCGTAGAAGCCGGACGGCCCGGCCCCGATCACCGCCACACGCAACGGCCGCTCAGCGCTTCCAATAGTGACAGACATGTATAAATTCTCCTGATATTAGATATTTGATATTAGGTATTTGATATTTGATATTCGCGTGATAACCGCTCGATATCACTGCAAATGTCCGCATTACCGTAACAGTTTACCTGATATGTCATTGCGAGCGCAGCGAAGCAATCTCCAAGGAGGCTCGTCAATTTTGCGGTTGTCAAGCAGCGTTTGGGATTGCTTCGGGGCTATCGCCCCTCGCAATGACAAAATAAGGTGAATTGTTGCGATATTAGATATTAGATATTAGATATTTCATATTCGCGTAATAACTGCTTAAAATCACTACAAATATCCATGTTGCCAACCAACCAACCAACCAACCAACCAACTAACCAACCAACCAACCAACCAACTAACCAACCAACCAACCAACTAACCAACCAATCTACCAATCTACCAACCAACCAACCAACCTATTTCTTCTTCTTCGGCGCCAGCATCTCTGAAAACTGGCGGAGGAGAGCCACCGCGGCGACAGTGAAGGTCAGCCAGTCGCGGGCGCGGGGTTGGATGCGGATGGCCGCCACATCCAGCTCTTGCAATTGCGCCTGCTCATCCAACGCATCTGCGGCCAGCCAGGCCGCGGCCATGCCCAGCACACCGCCGATCACGGCCCCGATCAAGAGAAAACGGTAACGATTGTCAGACATGTGAGCTCCTTTGGCGGCCGCGCAGCGCCGTGGCTGTGGCCGCAGTGGTGTGTGTAACGCGAGTCACTTGTTCATCCAGCGCGATCAGCGGCGCAGCCACCTTGGCCCCGTAGCGCCGGCTCTCCTCCTCCACCCGATCACTGATCTGCCGCGCCTGTGGAAAACCGACCTGCCGTAGCCACTGATTGCCCTTGCGCATGCCCCACCACAGCCCGTAGAGGATAGCGCCGGGGATCAGGGAAAGGATGAAAGCCTGCAAAATCAGAAACACAAGGGCGATATCACGCCAATTTGCCAGATCCATGGGCTGCCTCGCAGAGCGGTGGGGGGATGGGCCACGGCGGTCGCGCCGCGCGTGATGCGCGCAGATTGTATCAGATTGCACAAAACAGGGCAAAGGTGAGATGGCCGCGCATGCCCGCGCCCGTTATAATCGCCGCATGCGCCTCTCTTTTCCGCCGCCCCGCGCCCTTCTGGCGCATGCCCTGCTCATCGCGCCGGCGCTGATCATCCTGCTGGCCGCGCTGTGGTGGGCGGGCCGGGCCGCGGGCACGCCTCTAGGCCCGCAGCAGCAGGTGATCACTGCCAACCCCAAGGCGGGCGTGCACACCCGCCTGGAAAACGAGGTGGAGCCGTGGAAGATCAAGCGCACCCTGGAGATGGCGCGGGAGATGGGCGCGCCCTGGATCGTCGAATACTTCCCCTGGGCCTTCAGCCAGCCGCGGCCCGGTCGCTACGATTGGGCCCACGCCGATCTGGTCGTCGATCATGCCAATCGCCAGGGCCTGACCCTCATCGCCCGTCTGGGGCTTGTGCCCGACTGGGCGCGGCCCAAGGACACGATCACCACGCATCTCGATCCGGAGCATTACCCTGACTTTGCGGCCTACGCCGGGGCCTTTGCCGCCCATTTCAGCGGGCGCGTGCGCTACATCATCCTCTGGAACGAGCCGAACCTGAGCCTGGAGTGGGGCTATCGCCCCCCCGACGCCGTGGCCTACACCGATCTGATCTGTCAGGCCGCGGCGGCCATCCGCGCCGCCGACCCTACCATCGTCATCCTGGTCGCCGCGCTGGCCCCCACCCTGGGCGATCCTACCGGCGATCTGGGTGTCAGCGATCTCGAGTTCTTGCAAGCCATGTACGCGGCCGGGGCCGCGAGCTGCTTCGATGCGCTGGCCGCGCACAGCTACGGCCTCACCTTCCCCCCCGACGACCCGCCCGATCCGGCGGTGATCAACTTCCGCCGCGTGGAGTTGCTGCGCCAGATCATGCTGGAGCAGGGCGACGGCGCCAAGCCGATCCACATCACCGAGGCGGGCTGGAACGACCACCCCCGCTGGACGCGGGCCGTGCGCCCGGCCCAGCGCATTCGCTACACCCTGGCCGCCTATGATCTGGCCCTGACCTGGCCCTGGCTCGACTCCCTGGCGATGTGGGCCTTCCGCTATCCCTGGCCAGAGAACAACCTGCGCGATTACTACACCTTCGTCACCCCCGATCTGCAGCCGAAGCCGATCTACCTGGAGACGCAACAGCACCTGCGCCCCTGACCCGGCCTGCTCCTCTGCTTGGCCTGCATTGCGAGATCATGGTATCCTCCATCTACCCGAAGCTGACGTGGTGCGCGGTGCGTACTAAACACTGAATACCAAATACCAAAACCGAACACTGAACACTGAACACTGAACACTGAACCATGACCACCACCATCGCCCTGGCGGGCAAAGGCGGCGTTGGCAAGACCACCATCGCCGCGCTGATCATCCGCTACCTCATGCAGACACAGACGGGGCCTATCCTGGCCATCGACGCCGATCCCAGCAGCAATCTGAACATGGCGCTCGGCCTGGATCTGGGCTGGACGGTCGGCGACATCCGCGAGAACATCCTCAGCGAAGTGCAAAAATCCCTCACGGCCGGCGGCGCGGCCATGGGCACCCTGCCCGGCGCCGTGACCAAGCGCGAATATCTCGACTACGAGATCCGCGCGGCCCTGGCTGAGGGAGATCGCTTCGATCTCATCGCCATGGGCCGCTCCGAGGGGCCGGGCTGCTATTGCGCGGTGAACCACAACCTGCGCGAGGTGGTCGACGCCATCAGCCGCAATTACCGGTACGTTGTCATCGATAATGAGGCGGGATTGGAGCACCTCAGCCGCCGCACCACCCGCGATGTCGATTATCTTTTTGTGATCAGCGATCCCAGCCAGCGCGGACTGGTGGCAGCGCAGCGCATCGGCGCCTTTCGTCACGAGATGAACATCGACATCCGGCGCTGCTATCTGATTCTCAACCGCGCGCCCGGCAGCGATCTGCCCCCCGCCCTGCGCAGCCAGATCGAGGCCATGGATTTCCCCCTGCTGGGCGTGGCGCCTGCCGATCCTCTGCTGATGGAATTGGATATGGCCGGGCGGGCGGTGATCGAGGTGGATGGCGCTTCCCCCAGCTATGCGGCAGTGGCGGCGATGATGGCGCAGGTGTTGGGCCAGTAGCGGTTGTTGGCGCTGGTTTCGCCTGTTTCCGAGAACAAAAACCCACCGAGGGAATGGATCATGCCAGACGCTCTACACCTGGCGGCGCTGCAACGCCGTATTGTCATCACCCTCTTTGCCAGCCAGAGCCTGGTGGGCGCGGCGCAGATCGCGGCTTTCACGGTCATGCCGATCGTGGCCGCGCTGCTGACGGGCAGCGACGGCGCGGCGGGCGTGCCTGCCACTGTGTTGCTGCTGGGCCGGGCGGCCGCGGCGTATCCCATGGGCTGGATCATGGATCGGGCCGGGCGCCGGTTGGGGCTGCTGCTGGGGTTTGCGCTGGCGGTTGTGGGCGCGGCGGCGGCGCTGGCAGCCATTGCCGCCCGCTCCTTTCTCGGTTTCAGCGTGGGCATTGCCCTGATGGGCGGGGGCCGCGCCGCCGGCGAGCAGATGCGTTACACCGCGGCCGAGGTCTACCCGCCCTTGCAGCGGGCGCGGGCCATCGGCCTGATCGTGCTGGCGGGCACGGTGGGAGCCATCGCCGGCCCCCTGCTGGTCGATCCTGCGGGGCGCTGGGCCGAGCGCATGGGACAATGGGCCGCGGCCGGGCCTTTTGCCCTGGCTGCCGGCCTCATCTTCCTGGCCTGGGCCCTCACCCTGATCTTCCTCCGCCCGGACCCCTCCGCCCTGGCTCCCCATTTTCAGACCGATCTCGCCGGCGCGGAGGAGGCCTCTGCCCGTTCGCTGGCCAGCATCTTCGCCAATTCTCATGTGCGCCTGGCCGTGGCCGCGCTGACCATCAGCCAGTTGGTGATGACGCTGCTGATGGTGATCACTCCGCTGCACATGACCCGGCATCACCACGGCCTGCAAAGCATTTCTTGGGTGATGATGGCGCACACCCTGGGCATGTTCGGCCTCTCCAGCTTCACCGGGCGGCTGGTGGAGCGCCGCGGCCCCGCGCCTGTGATCGTGGCCGGCGCCGGCTTGCTCATCCTTTCTGCGCTGATGACGCCCCTTTCGCCGGCTGTGCCCCACCTGGCCACCTCCCTCTTCCTGCTCGGCCTGGGCTGGAACCTCTGTTACATCGCCGGATCGGCCCTGCTGACCGCGTACATCGCCGCCGGTGAACGGGGGCGGGTGCAGGGGGCCAGCGAGGCCTTCATCGCCCTGGCTTCCGGCGCGGGCAGCCTCAGCACCGGTTTCCTCTTCGCGCAGGGGGGCATGGTCGTGATCAGCGCCGTGGGCTTGGCCCTGGCCCTGATCTTCCTGGCGGGGATGGCGTGGACGCGGGGACAGCGGTCGGGGGGCGCGTAGGGGCGGGGCCGGCGGGGCAAAAACATCGCCAAAAAAGCAAAAGGGTCTTCCCGCCGGCCTCGACCTTACCGGCCTCGACCCTCGCCCCGCAAAGCGATCTCCTCCTGATCCACCGGCAGCCGGGTGATGCGCACGCCGGTGGCATGGGTGATGGCGTTGGTGATGGCCGGGGTGGTGGGGATGCTGACGATCTCGCCCACGCCCTTGGCCCCGTACGGCCCGGTGGAGGCGGGATGCTCGACGTGCAGCACCACGATCTCCGGGGTTTGGGTGATGTTGGGGATGCGGTAGCGGGCCAGGCGGTCGCTGAAGGGCACCCCTTGCTCCAGGATAAAGTGCTCGGTGAGGGCGTTGCCCAGGCCCATCATCACGCCCCCCTCCACCTGGCCCAGCAGCCCCAGGGGATTGAGCACCTTGCCCACGTCGGTGGCGGCGATCAGCGTCAGCACCTGCACTTCGCCGGTGCGGGTGTTGACCTCGATCTCGGCGGCCTGGGCCGCGAAGGAATAGGCGAAATGCATATCTCCCCCGGCGCCCAGGGGCTGTGTGGCCGGGGCCCAATATTCGACCAGCGCCCGCGGGCTGTGGCCTTCACTTTTCATGATCGCCGCCACCTCGCCCAGGGGGGCGGTGTGGCCATTCACCAGCGCCAGGCCCTCGACGAAGCGGATCTGCGATGGCGGCGCGTCGAAACGCTCGGCCAGCACGCGCACCAGACCCTCGCGCAGGGTGCGCGCCGCCTGCAACACGGCGTTGCCGGTGACGAACGTCTGCCGCGAGGCGGTGGTCGGCCCCCCATCCGGGGTGAGATCGGTGTCCATCACCAGCACGCGCACCTGATCCAGCGGGGCCTGGAACTCTTCGGCCACAATCATCTGCAACACCGTCACCAGCCCCTGCCCCAGCTCGGCGGAGGAGACGCGGGCCTCCAGCGCCCCATCCTCGTACAATTCCACCTCGGCCTGGGCGCGATCGGGCGCGCCCCCGCCCAGGCCGGTGTTTTTGTAGGCGGCGGCGAAGCCCCAGGCCCGCACCCGATGCTCCTGCCCCGGCGTGGGGCGGGCGCGGAAGGGGTCGTTGCCCGCGCGGCGGCGCATTTCACTATCCACGCGGTCGATGCATTCCAGTAATCCCACGCTTTCGTGTAGTAACTGACCGGTGTTGGTGACGCTGCCCACGCGCAGGGCGTTGCGCCGCCGCAGTTCCACCGGGTCGATGCCCAGTTGCTCGGCCAGCTCATCGATCATGCTCTCCACCGCGAACGCGGACTGGGTGACGCCAAAGCCGCGGAACGCGCCGCTGGGCGGGTTGTTGGTGTACATGGCGTAGCAGTCGGCGCGGGCGTGCGGCGTTTCATACGGCCCGGCCGAGTGGGTGGTGGCGCGGGTCATCACCTTGTCGCTGAGCGAGGCGTAGGCCCCGGCGTCCCCGTACAATTCCGTTTGCACCGCGGTGAGACGGCCATCCCGCCGCGCGCCCATCTTCACCCGGATCTGGGTGGCGTGGCGTTTGGGGTGGGCGATCAGGCTTTCGTGGCGGTCATAGAGCAGTTTTACGGGGCGGCCGGTGGCCTGGGCCAGCAGAGCGGCGTGGATCTGGCCGGCGATGTCTTCCTTGCCGCCGAAGCCGCCGCCCATCAGTTGCCCCACCACACGCACCCGCTCATCGGGCCAGCCCAGCGCCCGCGCCACCTGGTTGCGGTCGGCGTAGGGGATCTGCGAGCCGACGTAGAGGTACAGGCGCCCATCCGCGGTGGGTTGGGCGATGCTGCACTCCGGCTCCAGAAAGGCGTGGTCGGTGGTGGCGGTGTGAAAGGTGCGCTCCAGGATCAGGTCGGCCTCGGCAAAGCCCTGGGCCATGTCGCCCTTGCGCACCTTGATATGTTTGAGCAGGTTGCCGTTTTCGTGTAGTGATGGGCTATCGATTTGGCGGGCCTGCACCGGATCGGCGATCACCGGCTGCGGCTCCAGCGCAACCTCGATCAGGTCGAGGGCGGCGGTGGCTTGCTCACGCGTTTCCGCGGCGACGATGGCCAGGGCATCGCCGACGTAGCGCACCCGTTCGCCCACGCCGATCAGGCTGGGCCAATCGGGGATGACGATGCCGTGGGTGTGTTCGCCGGGGATGTCGGCGGCGGTGAGCACGGCGTGCACGCCCGGCAGCGCCCGCGCCCGGCTGACATCGATCCCCCGCAGGATGGCGTGGGGGACGCCGGCCCGTTTGACGCGGGCGTGCAGCATGCCCGCGAAGCTGAGGTCGTCGGTGTAGCGGGCGGCGCCGGTGACTTTGGCGACGGCGTCGGGCCGGGGCTGGGCCGCGCCGATGGTGTGCAGCGGATCCGCGGCGGGCGGCAGGGTGGGCGGCGGGATCGGCTCGCCGCTGCGCAGGCTGTGGGCCGCGGCCAGGATGGCCCGTTCGATGGTGGGGTAGCCGGCGCAGCGGCAGAGGGTGTCTTTGAGCGCGTGGCGCAGCTCGGCGGAGGTGGGGTCGGGCTGGCGCTGCAGCAGGGCGGCGGCGGTCATCAATTGGCCGGGGATGCAGAAGCCGCACTGCACCGCGCCGTAGGTGATGAAGGCCTGTTGCAATGGGTGCAGATTCTCGCCGGTTGCCAGCCCTTCGATGGTGGCGACGTGGCGGCCCGCGGCTTTGGCCGCGGGATAGATGCAGGCCAGTTGCGGCTCGCCCTCGACCAGCACGGTGCAGGCGCCGCATTCCGCCTCTTCGCAGCCGATTTTTGTACCGGTCAGGCCCAGGCGCTGGCGCAACAGCCCTGCCAGCGTCTCCCCCGGCAGCGGCTCAAGCGTGTGTGCGATGTCGTTGATAATGAATGTGGGCATGGTGCGTGGTGCGTGGTGCGTGGTGCGTGGTGCGTGGTGCGTGGTGCGTGGTGCGTGATGCGTGGGGCGTGGGGCGTGGGGCGTGGGGCGTGGGGCGTGGGGCGTGGGGCGTGGGGCGTGGGGCGTGGGGCGTGGGGCGTGGGGCGTGGGGCGTGGGGCGTG
>JAANMW010000739.1_pt1 | contig 38357 bp, 29 predicted proteins | sample 7279671 | NCBI WGS metagenome assembly JAANMW01 (sample SAMN14094541, study PRJNA606508) | bioreactor metagenome | isolation source: A lab-scale SPAN reactor treating ammonium-rich wastewater day 247 | place: Ireland: Galway | collected 2017-09-19 | reverse complement strand
GTTTCCGGCGTAGCCATTGGCGTCACGTTCATGGTGATGCTGTCTGCCCTCATGACAGGGTTTGAAACGAAGTTCGTGCGCGAGACCATCGAGAGCAGCCCCCACGTCACGATTTACGACGAGTACCGCGGCCAGACCGATGAGTTCGCCGCCTGGACGAGTCGGCAGATGGGCGGGGTGGCCCGTGTCGACAGTGCAAGGCCGCGCGAAACCGTGCGCCGCATCAAGAAGCCCCTCGAAATCCTGAAGGCGCTGCGCGCCCTGCCCGAGATTGCCGCCTGCGCCCCCAACGTGACCGGCACCGCCATCATGAATTTCGGCACCCGCGAGCGCGGCATGAACCTTGTCGGCATCGTTCCGGAGGATCAGGAGGCCGTAAGTTCCCTCGACAAGTACATCCAGGATGCCCGCATCTACGACCTCTACGCTTCAGGGGGGGCGCTGCTGCTGGGGTATGGCGTGGCCGAAAAACTGGGTGCCAAGAAGGGTGATACGGTTTCCATCAAGCTGCGCAACGGCGACAGCCGCGCCCTTCGCGTCATTGGCGTGTTCCGGACGGGCATCACGACAATTGATTATGCCCGAGGCTACACGCTGCTGTCGGTCGCCCAGCAGTTGCTGGGCCTGGGACGTGATGTCAACCAGATCGTGGTTCGATTGCATGACTATTCCAGCGCGCGCGCTGCGGCGTCAAAGATCGAACACCTCGTTCGCTATCGCACTGAAAGCTGGCAGGAGGCCAACGAGAACTTCCTGAGCATTTTCGTGATCCAGCAGATCATCACCTACCTGGTGACCGGCGGCATCATGATCGTCGCCGCCTTCGGCATCCTGAACGTGCTGATCATGCTCGTCATGGAGAAGCTGCCCGAGATCGCCATGCTCAAGAGCATGGGTTTCACAGCCTTTGACATCACGCTGGTTTTTCTGCTGGAAGGTCTGGCCATTGGTGTCTTGGGAGTCCTGGTGGGCTGCGTGCTGGGCTACTATCTGACTGAGTTCGTGGGTTCGCTTCCCATCAAGCAAACCGGGCTGGTCGAAAGCGAGCACCTGGTCATGAACAACGTGCCAAGGCTTTACGTCGTCGCGGGAGTGGCGGCCTTGGTGTGCACGGTGCTGGCATCGGTGCTGCCTGCCTTGAGAGCCGGGCGCCTCGACCCGGTGGTCACGCTCCGAGGGCACGCATGAGCCTGGACGCCATACGGGAGCGCGGCAAGCCCGTGCTGCAGTTGGTCAATCTAGTGCGGGTCCTCGGCGAGGGTGAAACCGCGACCGAGGTTCTGCACGGCTTGAATCTTACGGTGACGCAGGGCGAATTCTGCGCGATTGTGGGTCCCTCGGGCAGCGGTAAATCGACCTTGATGTACCTGCTGGGAGCATTGGACAAGCCCACCAGCGGCCAGGTGATTATCGACGGCTCCGACGTTTCGACGCTGGACGACGACGGGCTGGCGCGGCTGCGCAATGAGAAACTGGGCTTCATTTTCCAGTTTCACTATCTGTTGCCGGAGTTTTCGGCCCTGGAGAACGTGATGATGCCGATGTTCAAACTGGGCGTGCCGGCGGCGGAAGCGCGCGAGCGCGCTCAAGCCCTGCTGGATCAGCTTGGTATCGGTACCAAGAGCCATCGCACCCCGGGCCGCCTTTCGGGCGGCGAGCAGCAGCGCGTGGCCGTTGCGCGATCGCTTGCCAATCAACCTCTGATTGTTCTGGGAGACGAGCCCACGGGCAATCTTGACACCGTCAACAGCGAGAATGTCTTTGCCATCTTTGAAACACTGGCGCGCGAGCAGCATCAGACTATCGTTGTGGTCACCCACGATCTTGACCAGGCGGCCCGCACCGACCGGATTATTCGTATCGTGGACGGCCGGATTGTCGATGATGGTCCGACGCAAGACGTGCTGGCGCGAGTAGAGCGTGAGGAAGCCGAGCGAAGGAGCGCGTTGAAGCCGCATGCCTGACAACCCCCAACGCCCAGACGCGGATGATAAAGTCCCGACCCGCGAGATTCCGCCCACGCAATCCGACGGATTGGACGCGGCAGAGGTGCGCGCGCGGGTTCAATCTGTCCCACCTCGCGGTACAGGCGCCCATTCGCTGGAGGGTGACGACGCTGCAACCCGTGAAGTGCCCATGCTCAAGGAGGAGTGGCGGGAGCGGGCGTCAGCCGCGGCCCGGGCCATCAGTGGTGACGAGCCGGTGGACGTCATCGACACTGCCCAAGGCCAGCCCGAGAATATTCCGACGGCCTATATAGCACCACCCGCTCCTGCGAGGGCGTCCGGCAGCACCGTGTACGAATTGCCCGTCGATGACACTCTGACGGTGGCGGTGCGCGACGCCATGGATGCTGCGCGCGGCGCCCAGCCGGGGTGGCGTGCCCTGCGCTTTGAGCAGCGCCTGCCCTTTCTAGACCGCCTGCGCCAGGAGATGGTCGAACGGCGCGGCGACTACGTACCGTCCTTGGCGACCCTGTCAGGGCGGCCCATGGTAGAGATGCTGGCGGGAGAGTACTTGCCGGTACTGGAGCAGCTTCGCTCGCTTTCCACGACGGTGCCTCCTTTGCTGGCCGAGAAGAACGTCGAGATTTCAAACCCGGTCTATCCGGACGTTTCCCTTCGCATGGTGCCGCAACCTTATGGCGTGGTTGTGGCTGCGGTCGCCTTTGGGCCGGTTTTCGGCCAGTGCATGAATCTGGTAGTCGACGCAGTGGCCACCGGCAATGCCACAGTAGTTGTGTGCGACGAAGAGCGCCCGCGTGTTGCCGATCTCATGGAGAAGATGCTTGAGCGGGCGAAGTTTCCCAAGGGCTTGGTGCGGGTAATGACCGGGGGCCCCCGTGCCATGAAGTCACTCATCGAGCGCAGGCCGGACAAGTTCTTCTTCCGCGGCTTTCAGGAACAGGGAGCCGAGCTGGCCCAGTACTGTGCCCTGCGCGGCATTGACTTCAGCTTGGGCGTGAGCAGCAAGGACATCCTGCTGGTGCTCGAGGGCGCCGACGTTCCGCGCGCAGCGCAGGCTGCCGTATGGGCTGCGTTTGCAGGCGGTGGCATGACCGGAGGCGCGGCTGAGCGAATCGTGGTTCACGGCCACCTGTACGATGAGTTCCGCATGCACTTCATGGAGGCCACTCGCACCATGAACAGCCACCATGCGCAATTGGCCGACATTCGCAACGCGTTGGACGAGCATCGCGTCAAAGAGCTCCTCACGGATGCCATGGCTCAGGGAGCGCGAGTTACGCATCCGGCCGGGGAGAACCCAGGCAAGTGGATTCTCTGGCGCCCAGCCATCGTTGAAGGCTTGGGAGCCAACACGCGTCTTGCGCGCGAGCAGGCGCTGGCGCCCGTGTGCACGCTCTATCGCGCCGAAGATGTTGTTTATGAGGTCCGCAAACTTCTGGGCGAGGCACCGGCTGCGACGCTCAACGTCCTGGGAACACCGCGCAAAGGCGAGTGGGAGGAGCTCTTGGCGTTGAATGTGGCGACGCTGACCCTCAACGAGCCGGCCGTAGGCCCCGGGGCCTGGATTGGCGGCGGGCCCTCCGGCACCCTTGTCAACCAGAGCCACTGTGGGCCGCAGCACATGCTGCGTCTGCGCCAGGTCGTGGAAAATGACTTCGGCGAGTTGGGACGGGTCGGCTTCTTTCCGTACACCGATGATAAGGCCCAGGCCCTCATGGATGCCATGCCGGCGTTCTTTGACACACGACCCTTTCTCAGGGCCAAGCAGCGGTTCAACCTGCTGTTCAAGCCGGCTGCTCGCCGCCTGATCGAGCGAGGCGAATAGCCAGCTTCCCGGTGCCAGCTCCTACAGCCCTCCGAAGAAAGGGCGCCTTGCCAGTTCTGCGGCCTTGGGGCGGCCGCCTTCGACGCCACTCTTGCGCATAATCACGAAAGGCCCGGCTACAACGCCGTCGAGGCCCTGGTCGCGCCAGCTCTCCTTGGCGTCAGCAAGTCCGCGAACGAGCACGCCACGCCGTGTCAGCCAGGGTGCGCAAAGCAAAGGGGTGCGGCCCATAGTTTTGCGGAAGGCCTTGATCACGGCTGCCGTCGCGGGGTCAGCTGCCTCAACCGTTACCTGGACTGGCACGGCCCCGGAACTGCTCATGGTCATGGGCCAGCCCATGTTGCGTCGCGGAGTCAGCCAATACTCGCCCTGCATGCTCCGCGGGACCTTTTCGGCATCTTCAAACAGACTGTCGAGTTCGCTGTCCAGAACGGCGGCGGGCACCTCGAGCCAGAAGACATCCGGGCGCAGGAGCTGGGCCGCAGCGCGACGCACTTCGGGCAAGTCGCCTCGCCCCAGCAGCGATCGGTTGCCAAAGCCCGAGCGGGACAGATCAACACGCCCGCGGATACGGCCCAGCAACGCGCCCCCCGCGACCAGCTCGGCAGTGCGAGCCTCTACGTCGTCCGGTCGATCCACCCAGACGTCTCCCGCCTGCTGCTCGGCGCGGGCAAAGTCTGCACACTCGGATTCGCTGGCGTCAGCGCCAAGCCAGGGCTGCCCCAAAGGCAAAACATGTTCAACGCCGAACTTTTCGGCTACAGCCATGATTGCCGCTCCGGCCGCATTGCCGGCGTCCGTGGGAATGGGGCTGATGCCGAGAGTGCGCACGTGATCGCCGCGTGCCAACGCCGGATACAGCGAGCGAAGGCCGAACACGCTGCCGGTAAGGGCAACATTTTCGCAGGCTGTCTTCAGTGCACAACGGTCAATCCACTGGGCCAGGAAGTCCTGCAGGAAAAGGCGCGTTGCTCCGGCAATGTGGTCAAAGCGCCGCCGGCGCAGGTGGCTGCGCAGGAACTCCACACAATTGCCCGTTTCCGGCATGTTGCCGGTCCGGCGCCAGTTCAACGGCAGCAGCGGGTCAAACTCGAACAAGATGGACAAGCGCTTGAGCACCTTGGCCAGTTGCGGCCCCTGTGCCATGCTGCCGAGCTCCATCAACAGAGGCTCATCGCGTTCAGGCACCATGCCCAGGAGGTAGGTGACGGTCTCCACGAAGTTGCCCAGGCTGCTGTCGGCTGGAATGGTCGCCACACGATCCAGGCGCCCGCCGCGGCTTACGTGTACGCTGGCGCACATGGAGTCGCCGCTGCCCTCACAAACCAGAACGAGCACGCGGCCGTCAGGTGAGCGCACGCCGGCGGCTGCCAGCGCTGCCTGGGCCAGGTGATGGTCAATGAATGTGCTTCGATCTGCCCTCAGTCCGGCCTTCTCCAGGGGGGCCAGTCGCTCACGGCGTGAAACTACGGGCTCGCCAAAAGCGACCGCAACACGCCAAAGGCGGCGGGTCGCTCCGCGGAAAGTGCCCGACTCCGCAAACTGCTGCAACAGTTCACGGCGAGAGCGGGGTACCGGCAGTGTGAGGCCCGCGTAGGCAATGACGTCAATGCTGTCGGGTCTCAGGCGTTCGATGGCGAGAATCTGATCCAGGGCGCGCGCAGGAAAGCCGCTGACCTCAAAGGGTTCGTCCGAATAGTCGGCTTCAAACCCAATGCGTGTGAGCACGCCGTCGCGGAGCAAAGCTACACAGGGGTCGCGTCCGTCATGGATTCCGAGTACGTTCATGCTGTCTTGAGTATATTGCGCCGGCGACCACAAGGGAAACGGGGGAGCTATGACACTGTTGGGTGTGAACATCGATCATGTTGCCACGCTGCGCAATGCACGCGGCGGCCGGGAGCCTGAGCCTGTGGCCGCTGCGGCCATGGCCGAGCAGAGCGGCGCCGATCAGATTACGGTGCATCTGCGCGAGGATCGAAGACACATCCGCGACCGTGACCTGCGATTACTGCGCGAAACTGTGCGCTCGAGATTGAATCTGGAGATGTCCGTGGCGCCCGAGATGGTGCGCATTGCTTGTGAGGTCAAGCCCGACCGCGTTACGCTGGTTCCAGAACGACGCGAGGAGGTCACCACGGAAGGCGGCCTCGATTGCGTGAAGTACCGCAAGGAGATCGCCCGGGCCATAGAGAAACTTCGCAAAGCCGGCATCGCCATCAGCCTGTTTCTGGATCCGGAGAAGCCTCAACTCGTGGCCGCACACGAGCTTGGCGCGGATATGGTCGAACTCCATACCGGTGCCTACGCCAACGCCAGAACGGCGCGGGCTACCGAGAAGGAACTCGGCCGCCTCGAGCAGTCCGTCTATGACTTGGCGAGCCTCTCCATCACGCCGGCGGCCGGTCATGGTCTGGACTATTGGAACATCACACCCCTGATCTCTCGCTTCGAGTACCCGCGACTGGCCGAAGTGAACATCGGCCACTCCATCATCAGCCGCGCCGTGTTCTGTGGGTTGGGTCAGGCCGTGAAGGACATGAAGGACCTGATCGTTCGCGCCGCAAGAGGCTGATCCGGGAGATTTCCGGGGCCGTTGCGGCCGCCAGCTATCGGCAGCTTGCACAAAGTTCGACGGCCTTACACGTCCACCAGCTTTGGCGGGCCTGCGATGCATAACGGTTGAAACACTCAATGGCCTGCTGAAACAGCCGGGCTTTGCGGTATAGCGTGGCCGCGCCGTAGACGTAGACCATGTTCTCAGGCGCGCGGTGCATGGCATCCTCAAAGGCGGGCAGAACCTGCTGTTTTAGCGCGGCTTCGTTCTGGGGGTCCAGGAGCCAGCGCAGCACGCCGCTGCGAAATGAGCGTTCGGCAGAGGGCTGGCCGCGCTCAATTTCATCGAGACGGGCCTTGAGCTGGCGTGGGGGAAGTGCGCGGTACTCAAGGGGCACGATAGGATCGTCCTTCCGCGGTGCGACGTGCTGCTCGAACCAGGCGCGGACGTCGCGTTCGAGCGCCTGCTCTCCCCTGGCTTCGCGCGTCACCCAGCACAGGTAGTCTCGGATCAGGCTCATACGCAGCTTGAGGTTGGAAATCTGGCCCCGGTGCTCCCTGATCTCTCCTTGGTAGCCGCGGAACAGGCGCCGGTCGTTGTAGGCTGCGTCGGCGTCAAGGCGATACAGTACGGCAGCGTTCGCCACGCTCTCCAGCGGAGTCTTCAAGGTGTATTGCGGGATCACGAAACGGTTGCGGTCGGAGTCAAACACTCCGTCACCGATACCCGGCGCCAGCAGCAGGGTGGGCTTGCCAAAACGCTTGACGCCCGCGTTGTTGAACAGGTTGGGGTCGAATTCCTCGATCTCGCGCAGCGCCTGCAATAGAGATTCCGGGTCGACGCTTCTTGCTCCCGCTACCAGCGGCAGAGCACATTCGGTGACGCGGGCGTGCTTGGCGCACAGGCGCATCAGCCCCCGCACGTTGCCAAGCTCATGAACCAGGGCGTGGCGAACGTCGACCGGCGTGGTCTGGTGGGCGGTAGTCTCCTCGTCGCGGATCTGGGCCTCAAGCAGGCGCCGCTCATTACGCAGCTCCAGCAGGTGGTCCACGGTTGCAGTCACGGCATCGCCGGCGGCTGCAATCGAGTCCGCGTTGAGGCACTCGGCATTGGCGTCGCGCAGCTCCTTATCCCGGGCGCGGCACTGAGCTTCGCGCTCCCGGGCGCGGCTGAGAGACTCTTCGATGAACTCCAGCTGGCGCCGGTTGCGCGTGTCCATCCTTGTACCCTCGACGTCGCGCTCCTGGGCCGCGCGCATGTCAGCCAGTTCGGCTTCGAGCTTGCGGATTTCTCTGGTGGTTTCGGAGAAAGTGCTGTCAATGCGAGCTAGCTCTTCCTTAATGCCACGCGCTTTGCGTGAAAGCGGCTCGAGCACGCGGTTGATCTCCGTCTGGCGCTGGTCCATGTACTGCTTCACGGCCAGCCACTGCTTGCGCTCTTCGCCGGATTGCCAGCCCTCTGATTGGTTGCGGTGCTCCATGACCTTGAACTCTTCGATGCGTTCGTCGAGTTCGCTGAACTGCCGCAGGAGGTGCTGCGCCTGGGGTGAGTTTCCCAGGGCCGTCGCCACCAAACGGTCGCGATACTTGATGCACTCGAGGTTGGCGTCGGGCCATTCTTCGAGTTCACCATTGACGGCATCGAGCTTCTGCCTGAGTTTGGCCAGAGTCTCGAGCCTCAGGGCATCCCGGTAGGCCGCGCGCACGGCGTCGTGCAGGAAGTACAGGGGTTGGTCCGGCTCTGCGCGGACCTCGGACCAGGGGCTCACCAGTATCTTGGCCGCGCCAAGCAGCGGGTGCTCGCATATGCCAAAACTGATGAAGTCGCGATCTTGCTCGCTGATCTCGAATTCCTTGGGCATGTCCTCGCGCACCAAGGCCTCGGCCACGACGCAGACATCCTGCCAGTAAACGGCCTCAATCTGCTTTCGCAGATCAGCGGGTGTTTGCCCCGGAATGGCGGTATGGCCGGCCTGCTCGCGCTGATCGGCTTGCACATAGCGGTCCAGCAGCTCAACAAGCGCCGCATGTCGAAGGGTTGGCTGGCCGGTAGCCATGCTGTCACGCGTGTCTGCTAGAGGGTCTTCTTGGTGGCGACGGTCGCCTTGACGAGGGATTCACGGGCCTTAGCCGCGAGTTCAAACCACTTTGTCAGTGGCTCGTTGAACGCAAGGGCAATCTCGAGTTCGGTGAGATAGGCGCGCAAGCGCTGCAATTCGCTGACGGCCCGTTGGCGCTCCGCCAGAAGAACAGGATTCCAGGTGGCCGGAGATGAGGTAGCCAGCCTCGTCATATCCAGCAATGCCGTGCCTGCCAGGCCGGCGTCGCGGCCGGAAACCGTGAGCATCAATGCCGTTGAAACGAGTTGCGGCAGGTGGCTGACCGTCACCATGGCTTCATCATGGACTCTGGCATCGACTTCGCATAGCACGGCGCCGGTGGATTCCATCACGTCTTTGAACTCACTGAACCTGGCTGCCGGTACTTTGGAAGCCTCACAGATGGCCCAGGCGCGTCCGCGGAAGAGCTCGGGTGAAGCCGCGCCAAAGCCGCTCAATTCGCGACCGGAGAGAGGATGGCCGCCGATGAACCAGGGCCCCTGAGCGTCTGCATAGAGCTTGCGGCCCACCTGGCAGATCTCGCGCTTGAGGGCGCTGACATCACTGAGGATGCAGCCTGACCGCAGCATGGAGCGGAGCTGCAGCAGCAGGTCCAGGTTTGCCGGATGCGGCGCGCAAAGGAAGACATAGTCGGCGTCCTTGACGGCCTCCTTGATGCGCCGTGTTTCGAACAGCGCCGAGAACAAGCCAGCGCTTCTGGGCTGATCGAGGCGGCCCTTGACGTCCACCCCGATGAGGTTCATGCGGGGCCATCGCGACTTGAGCGCCATGGCCAGGGAGCCGCCGATCAGTCCCAGGCCCACGACGGCCACGACGGGGCCTTCCTTTGCCACCCGGGAGGTAATGCGGCCAGTCTTCCTGGCGCGCGGCTGTCCCTTTTCTCGCGAGTTAGCCACGGCCCGCCTTTCGCTTGAGTGTGCGTGTTTGAACACGCGTCACTTCGAGTATCTTCTTCATCACCGCCTGAACGGACCTTCGCTCCAACGGGGCCACGACCCTGGCCGCCGCCTGACTGAGGATATTGGCCTCGCGTCGAAGGTCTCGCAGAGGCAGGCCCAGACCCAGCTTACGCGACGCGACTTTCAGCGACATGGCCATGCGTCTTGCCAGTAGCCGCTGCAACTGCGCATCCAACCGGTCAATGGCCGCCCGCAGCTGCTCAATTCCGGCAAGCGAGGACGCCCGGGCGCCGGTTGTGCCGGCGCCCGGATTAGCCTGGCTATGCCTGCGCCGGTGCCGCGCCGGAGGAATCGCCCTTCTTTTCTTCGCTGGCTTTGGCTTCATCCTTCTTTTCCGATTCGGCCTTGTCGTCGTCCTCGAAGTCCTTGGCGTCGGGTTCTGGTGCGCTCTCTTCCTTCTCGGCGATCTTGTCGGCTTCCTCGTTTTCCTCCGCCGTGAGGTCGTATAGACCCTCGCGGCCGCGCTTCTCAAAGATGAGGAGGATGGGTGAAGCGATGAACACCGAGGCAAAGGTACCCATGATAACACCCACGAAGATGGCAAAGGCGAAACCGCGCAGCAGCGGCCCGCCCAGGAACATCATGATCAACGTGGAGGTCAGGGTCGTACCGCCGGTCATGACCGTACGCGTCAACATCTGGTTGGCGGACTGATTGATGATGTCGCGCAGCGGGGTCTTTCCGCCCGTTGCCAGGCGGTCCGCCCGCAGCAACTCGCGGATGCGGTCAAAGTTCACAATCGTGTCGTTGATGGCGTAGCCGATAACGGTCAAAAGCGCAGCTACGATGATGAGGTCCACTTTCATGTCGGCGCCCAACATGTCAGCCACGCCAATGGCCGCCAGCGTGACCAGCACGTCAAAGCCCAGCGCCACGATTGCGGCAAGGCCCCAGGCCATGCCCGCAAACCGCACCCGGATGTAGACCACGAGCACAATCAAGGCGGCGATGATGGCGAGCAAAGCGCGCCACTGGGTTTCGCCGGCTACTGCCGCTCCGATGGTCGTGGACATCAGAAAGGGCTGGCTGATGTAGACGCCCTTGACCTCAGGCGTGTTCTGCAGCCAGGCCGCCAGCTCCTCTCTCAGGTCGTTGTCGAGTGCGGCAAAGCTGGTGCTGGACGTGATGTCAGGCGAGTAGGTCACTTCCGCCGAACGCAGGTTGAACTCGGCGGTCTTGCCGTCCTTCACGTTCCTGGGAGTGACCGTCAGCGTGCCCAGTGCCGTGATCTTGGCCTGGATGGCCGTCGCTGCCTGGGTGAGCAGATCGGCAGAGACCGCTGTATTGAGGGTCACATCGACTTCCAGGCTTCCGCGAGTCACTGTCACTGAAGGCAGGGCCACGTCATCCGTGGCGAGAAGAACACGATCCGCGTCCTCCTTGAACACCTTGCGCATGGCTCGCTGGAATGCATCGCGCTTGCGGCCCATATCGGCGCTGTCCGTTACCGGCAGCTTGAGAATCGTGATGCTATAGGTCTGGGTCATACCATCGGCGCTTGTGGTCACCGTGCCGGGCACGACCTGGGCATCAGCTCCGCCCAGCACCTCGCCAAACCATTCCTGTTTCTTCGTGATGGGGGCGTCTTCCTTGCCGTTCCAGGACCGTTCGGCAATTTTCCAGGGCTTGTCTTTGATGTCTTTGTTGCGTTCCGCGGTTTCGGCGTCCTTCCACTTCCACTGCACCTCGCCGGTGAGGCTGATCTCGCGTGCATCTGAGGGGCGGCTGACCCAGCCGGAGCTCTGAAGCTGGGCTCCGAAGATGTCGAGAATGTCCTTCTTCAGCTGGTCGTTGACGGCCTTGGGGTCTTGGCTCTCCCACTCATCGCGCATGGGAAAGCGCAGGTCAAAGCGCGTAGCCTTGGTGCCGGCGAGCTCTCCAAACCCGAAAATGGGCTGAACATCAGCCTCGGCATACTTGGGCGTGCCCTTGTCGCTCTTGGCTTCGAGCAGCTTGGCGCGCACGGTATCGGCCTCGGATTCTTCCTTGAACTGTACGCGGAAGGCATGACCGCCGCGGAACTCCATGCCCAGCACCGATGACCCGAGGCTGATCAGCAGCAGGGTTCCCGCGATGCCAATGACGGCTGTGACTGGAATGGCCATCTTCATGTACTTCACGAAATCGATGTTGCGGTTTTCCAGGAAGCTCAAGTCGGCCATACCAAAGCGGATGTCGCGCTTGATGCCGATGACCCCCAGCACCATGGCCTTGTATGCCGGGATGTTGGCATAGAGCGTGGCGACGATGCCGATAGCGACCGTCAGGGCGAAGCCCTGAACGGGGCCAGAGCCAACCTTGAACAGGATCAGCGCCGTCAGCAGGGTGGTGATGTTTGAGTCAATGATTGCGGAAAAGGCGTTCTTGAAGCCCTCTTCGGCGGCGGCACGCGCACTCATGCCCTTTTTGAGTTCCTCACGCATTCGCTCATTGATCAGAATGTTGCCGTCAATGGCCATGCCGAAGGTCAACACGAGACCCGCAATACCAGGCAGAGTCAGCGTGCCGAGGCCGGCTGCCATGGCGCCCATGATCAGGATGACGATCATGAGAAGGTTGAAGATGACCAGCACGCCCAGCGCACGGTATAGCCAAAGCGCGAAGAAAAACACGAAGAGCGCTGCTACCGCAAAGCTCCACACACCTTGCTGGATGGCCTCAGCGCCTTCGCTTGGACCTACGCTTTCTTCACCTTCTAGCTCCAGCTTCACGTTGAGCGAGCCGGACTTGAGCACGTTGATCAGGGCGTCGCGCTCGTCGCGCGTGAAACTGCCGCTGACCTGTACACTGCCGGAGATCACGCCTTCGATGCTGTAGGCGCCGTAGACCTTTTCGTCGATCAGGTTGGCCACGAGTCGCGGGTCACGGGTGTTCTTGTTGTGCTTCTTCGTCAGGTCCTCGAACTTGGCGACAGCGAGGCCCTTGAAGGCAAAGGACACGGCGAGCTTGCCCTGATCACTTACGCTGGCCTCGATGTTCTCAATGTCTTTGCCGCTGAGGTCCCAGGGGTCGATAACCTGAGCGAGCACATAGGTCTTGCCGCCAAGTTCTTTGGTGTTGGAAACCTTCGCGTTGGCGGGGTCCAGCACCTCCAGCCACTTGTACTTGTAGCCTTCATCCTTGGGCAATTGTGGCGGGCTGAGACGCGTGAATTCAGGCTTGTCAGGCGCCAGCACACGAATCTCGAGCTTGCCCGTCGTCTCCAGCAGGTCCTTGTAGCGCTGGGTTTCACCCGCCGAGGCGAACTTTGGCAGCTTGACCTCGAGTCGGTCTTCACCCAGAGGTGTGATGCTCAACTCCGTGATGCCCGAAGTTCCAAGGCGGCGGTAGAGCGTTTCAATGGTGGGGCCGGAAAGCGCCTTGTCGGTCTTGCGCTTGGCCGCGGCCCTCCAACTGCTGTAGCGCTTGCGCGCAGCCTCGACCCGGCCTTCATCGAAGAGGCCCGCTGTCTTGAGCAGATCAAAATCGTCGCTTTCGTCCGACTTTTCCCGGACCGTGAAAGCCTCCTGCTTGAGGGGACCCCCGTTGATGAGGTCTCCGAATTTTCGGGCAGCCTCCGGATTCAACTGGCTGGTCTTGCCCTTCAGAGGTTCAAGCAATTCGCGCAGGGCCTGCTCGGCGTCGGTGAGGTCCTGCTGGACGAGCTTGTAGCGCAGCGAACTGCCGCCCGAGAGGTCTTGGCCCAGGTTCCACTTGTAGGCGTTGAGCGGCCACTGGAAGCGGTCGCCCGGTTCCGGCGAAGGCTTGGGAATGGCCAGGTAGATGGCAATGATCAGAAGAAGCAGTGGATGCCACTTGCGAATGAAGTCAGTCATGAATCAACCTTGGGAACAAGCGCGAAGCTCGGCAACGTGCCGGCATTCGCGAAAGATGGTCAACGGTTCAGAGGATCAGCGAAGATACAGGGGCGGCGCGCGCACGGGCAGAGCCGCGCGGCGGAACTGCGAAACCAGACAGTCATCGGCGGATGCCGACCTCAAGTCCGGCGGAGGCCGGTTGCACTGCGGCAGGAACATCGCCGACATCGCGGCCATGGCCCCAAGAAACCTGGGCCCATCCACAGTCGGGCGCGGCGGCACGTAGCTCAGGCTTGAGCGGGCAAGAGCCGGTGCCGGGGCCGCAAGAATCTGGGGTACGGCCTCGATGGAGTTCAAGGCCTCAGTGCCTGAGGCGAGGTCCGACTTCAGCGAGGCCGCCTTGGGACAATCCGGAGCCAACTGCTCAAGCTGCCGCGCCAGCTTCAGGGCCGTAACATTATCCATTACCCGGAAAACGGCCATTCCACCCAAGTCAGCGCGGCAAAGGCTGACGATCTGCGGTAACCCCAGATACGAGACCGCCGCGGCCAGAAGCATGGCCGCCATCGGAAACCTCAATATGCGGGGCGACTGGGGCACTTACTTCTTCTCCGCCGAAGGTTCCACGCTCTTGGTCTGTTCGTCTACGACCTTGGCCACGGCCAGCACATTGTAGGTGAGGGCTACACGCTTGTTCTCATCCACAATCAGAACAACTTCGCGGTCCTCTTTGTTGACCTTGTCAATGCGTCCAAACAAACCCGAATTCAGCATGACCTTCTGGCCCTGCTTCAGGCTGTCCACCAGCTTCTCCTGCTCCTCGACTTGGCGTTTCTGGCTGCGGCGCATGAAGAACATGAAGACGAAAAGGATTACGGCCATCAGGATGATGGGGCCCAAGCCTTCCCAGCCGCCGGGCTGCTGGCCACCCTCGGCCTGTGCCAGCATCATCAAAGTCTCTTCTACTCGCATCGGATTCCTTGCTCTTTCCGTCTACTTTCAGTGTTGCTCAATGCCGGCGGTCCGTTTTGCTTGACTCTTAAAGCTTGCGCGCCCGGGCTTCCACCAGGAATCCCTCAATCTGGTCGCCCACCTTGATGTCGTCGTAACCCGCCAGCTGCATGCCGCATTCCAGGCCTTCGCGCACTTCCGAGGCGTCGTCCTTCAGGCGCTTGAGGCTGGCCAGTGACCCCTGCCAGACAGGCACGCCGCCACGAATGAGGCGAATGCGGCTGTCGCGACGGATGAAACCCTTCTGCATGTAGCAGCCGGCGACCGTGCCAACCTTGGAAAGCTTGAACACCTGCCGGATCTCGGCCGTGCCCTGGTAGGTTTCAACCAGTTCAGGTTCGAGCAGGCCGCCCAGGGCGTCGCGCAGTTCATCAATCAGGCGGTAGATGATTTCGTAGACGCGGACGTCGATGTGGTGGTTGTCCGCCAGTTCACGAGCCAGGGGGTCCACGCCCACATGGAAGCCAATGACGATGCCCTTGGCTGCCTCAGCCAGATGAACGTCGTTGGTCGTGATGGCGCCCACGCCGGTGTGAATGACCTTGATGCGGACTTCGTCATGCGTCAGCTTGGACAGCTCCTGGCGCAGCGTCTCCACCGAACCCTGCACGTCGGCCTTGAGCACGATAACCAGTTCCTTGACGCTCTGGCCCGCTTTGGCCTTGGACCAGTCTTCCAGCGAGAAGCCGCGCGTGCGCTCAAGTTCGCGTTCCTGCAGACGCACCATGTTCGCGATTTCGGCGGCCTTCTTGATGTCCTTCATGCCGTGGAAGCGTGAACCGGCCTCGGGGAGTTCGTCGAGGCCCGCCACCTCCACAGGCATGCCGGGGCCGGCGGCCTGCACGACATGCAGACCGTCGCCGCGGCTCACCTGCAGGGCGCGTACGCGGCCGTAGCCGTGACCCGCGACGATAACGTCGCCGCGCCTGAGAATGCCTTCCTGGACGATCACAGTGGCCACAATGCCGCGCCCGATATCGAGGTGGGCCTCCAACACCGTGCCGACAGCAGGTTTCTCGCGAACGGCCGTCAGTTCCAGCAACTCACTCATATCACTGAGAACCTGGAGCAACTTGTCGATGCCCTGTTTGGTGACTGAGCTGACCTCAACAATTTCCGTGTTGCCGCCCCAGTCCGGGCTCATGAGGTTGAACTTGGCCAACTGCTGGCGGACCTTCTGGAGGTTGGCCTCGGGTTTGTCGACCTTGGTAATGGCGACCACGATTTCGACCTCAGCCGCCCGGGCGTGGTTGATGGCTTCTTCCGTCTGGGGCATGACGCCGTCATCCGCAGACACGACAATCACGGCGATGTCCGTGACGTTGGCGCCGCGGGCGCGCATGGCGGTGAATGCCTCATGGCCGGGCGTGTCGATGAAGGTGACCTGGACCCGCTTGCCCTTCTCCGGACGACCATCGTTTCCGGGTACGGGCAAGAACTTGCCGCCGTTGATCTCAAGGTCTACGCGGAAAGCTCCAATATGCTGCGTAATGCCGCCGCTTTCGCCGCTGACGCGATCCATGGAGGCGATGGCGTCGAGCAGGCTGGTCTTGCCGTGGTCCACGTGACCCATGATCGTGACGACGGGTGCACGGGGCTCTTCTTCGCCGGCGGCCTCGCTGAATGCCTGCAACTGCTCTTCGATCAGCTCTTCGGCGTCCTTGGGTTCGCGGACGGTGATTTCGCGCTCGAAGATGATCCCGATCTGCTCAATCAGGTCCTTGCTGAGCATGTCGTTGATGCGGATGACCGGAAGGCCCTCGGCCAGCATACGCGCCATGATTTCGTTGCTCTTGATGCCCATGGCCTCCGACAACTGCCGGAGTGACAGCGGCATGGCTACTGCGACAGGGCCCGTTGGGACTTCCTGTTTGACCGGCGCGGCTTCATCTTCTTCACCGGACTTGCGCGAGCGTTTCTTGCCGCCGGCACGCGGCCGATCATAGCCGATTTCGTTGATGTCAAAGCGCTTGCGGCCGCTGCGACCGGCAGCAGGCTTAAGACCGCCAGGTTTGGCGCGGTTGGGCCATTCGTCCTCAGGTGGCGGAGGAGCGGCCTCCCCCGCGGGTTTGGCGGGTTTGCGCGCCGTTGTGGTAACGGGCCCGGTCTCCTTCTTGGGGATGACGGCCGTGGCTTTGTTGCCGGTGGGGGGAGCCGGCTGATACTGGCTCTGCTCCGGGGTCACCTCGGCCTTGCGCTCTTCAGCGGTCTTGAAGCGCTGCTTGGCCATGGCCCGCAGCATGATTTCTTCGTTTCCGCTCAGGCCCTTGAAGCCCTTGCGCCCGATCTCGATGCCGATGCTCCGGCCCATGTCGGTCAGCTGCTTGAGGTCGACATTGAGTTCGTCGGCGAGGCGCAGCGGGCTTTCCAGCAGTCGCACGCGTTCGACCAGTGCATCATCGATTTCGGCGGCGGAAGTGAGGGACAACCCGAGCACCTTGCATATGGGATCAAGCTGATTGCTGCGAACGCGCAAGCGCAGCGCCATGGCATCGAGGCGACGCGTCTGGGCGTCAACCTCGGCCTGCTTGCGTGCCTGCTCGGCCTCCACGCGAGCCTTCTCGGCTCTTTCCGCCTCTTCTTCGGCAGCGCGACGGGCGGTCTCGGCAGCTTTCCGGGCCTGTTCAGCTTCCTGCTCCAGGCGGGCCTTCTCAAGATCCTCTTTGCTGGCCGTCTTGGGAGGCTCAACCGGGGCGGGCTTGATGAACCCGAGGTGGACCTTAATGCGATAGACCTCATCCTCGGTGAGTTTGGTGACGGCCACGACCTTGCGGTCAATGCCGACAGCAACCGCCGCCGATTGGAGGTCCTTCAAGGATATCCCGAGATCGGGATACACCTTGGCCGCGATGATGGTGGTGTTCGATTTTTCCGCCTGGTTTACTGCCATTGAGTTGCGCCGCTTCCGTGGTTCAGAAATAGGGGCAGAAACTCTAGCCTGCCCACCCTCTTGCCGCAACGGGGAGGGCTATCCCCTCGCACCTGAAGATCCGCTGGTCTTCCCGAAAATTTTCTCGCGCAATATGGCCGTGTCGTCGCCGGCGACGCTGACGGTTGTCCCATCTTCGGAGGGTTCTTCTTCCAGTTCCTGGCCGGGCTCGACAAACGAGTTGTCGGCGCGACGCTGGGCGCCATCGGCGTGGACGACGTCGTTGATGGTCTCCGCAGGGTCCGGATGGGCCGATACGTGCTTGATGATGTTGGCGGCGATGTCCAGGGAGACCCCGGGGACCTTCATCAGCGCCTCGGGACCCGCTGCTGACATGTCGGCGAAACTGTCAAAGCCGCTGTTGAACAGGGACTCCGCCAGCATCTCGTCAATGCCCTCGATCATGCGGAACTTCGTCAGGGTGCGCTGCTTCCAGTCCTTCTCTTGGCTGACGGTGACGATGTCGATGTCCCACTTGCACAGCCTTGCCGCCAGGCGCACGTTTTGACCACGCTTGCCGATACTCAGCGAAAGTTGATCGTCGGGCACCACAACGCGGGCGCGCCGCGTATCGTAGTCCAGAGTAATGCTGTCAACGCGAGCGGGTTTGAGGGCGTTGGTGATGAGCACTTCCGCTGATTCGTTCCAGCGGATGATGTCAATCTTCTCGTTGTTCAGTTCGTCAATAATGCCCTTGATGCGCGAACCGCGCACACCGACACAGGCGCCGACGGCGTCCACCTTGCTGTCATAGCTGACCACGGCCACCTTGCTGCGATATCCGGGCTCTCGGACAATGGCCTTGATTTCGATGATGCGCTCGCCGACTTCGGGCACTTCCAGCTCAAAGAGTTTCTTGACGAAGTCCGGGTGCGTGCGCGAGAGAATGATCTTTACCTTCTGGCCCTGTTTCTTGACGTCGAGTACCAAGCCGCGTACGCGGTCGCCCACGTTGTAGCTCTCGGTCGGCACCTGCTCTTTGCGGGGGAAGAAGGCCTCGGCATCACCAAGATTTACGACGTAGTTCGGACCTTCCATGCGCTGGATGGTTCCGCTGCGGATCTCGCGACGGTGCCCACTGTACTTGTCAAACAGGTTGTCGCGCTCAGCCTCACGGTTCTTCTGAACGAAGATCTGCTTGAAGGTCTGGGCGGCGATACGGCCAAGCTCCTCAATCCTGACGTCCCGTGTGACGCCGTCAAAGTCCGTCTCCTTGGCTGTTATGTTGCCGTTGAGGCGGTCCACCTTGACCTCGAGCCCATCAGGGTTTTCCACTCGCTTGCGAAGCGCCACGATCATGGCGTCCTCGAGCGACTTGAAAACGATGTCCTTGTCGATGCTCTTGTCGCGGGCGATCATTTCGATGAAGCGGATCAGTTCAGCGCCGTTGATTTCCATAGCCCATTACTCGTGAGTCAAAATAAAAGAGCGGCCCAAAGCCGCTCTCGGTCGCAATGCTGCACTTGAAAGCAGCGGGAGTATAGCAACCCGCCCCCATAGCTTCAACCCGGCCCGCCGGATTTCGCCACGGGCACCTGCCCCGGCACTTGGACTCGACCGGGACAGAGAACCTCTCCCCGGGGTAGTCACTCGCTCAGCAGGGCCCGCTCCAAGTCTGCCGCGGTGCCTTGGTAGCCACGCACGAGCAGGACCTTGTTCTGGCTGGTCAGGCCTGAAACCACTTCGACATCTCTGGTCGAGACGACCAAAAGCGCTGCAAGCAGTTTGACCACCGCTTCGTTGGCCTGCCCGCGCTCGGGCGCGGCGCGCACGCTGATTTTCAAAGCGCCCCCGTGGGGGCCGGCAACCCGGTCACGCGAGGCTTTGGGTGATACTCTCAGCCGCAGGCAAAACCCCTCGCTGGTTGACCTGACTTCGAGACGACTCATTTCCCCAACACCCTCAACAGGGCGGTCTGAATGTCTTGAACCTTGCGGCGCTGCTCTTCCAGATAGCGCTTGCCATCGGTATCCAGGCCGTCGTGGGGCACCATTGCGGCCAGCCCCCGATCAAACTGCCAGACGGCGGTGAAATTGCCGCCCAGCGCCGCATCCACGAAGCCGCGCCTGACGGCGCTGTCCTGGACCCAGAACTCCTTGATGACGTTCAGTGCGGCCCGGGCATCCAGATAGTGGGGGGTGACTTCGTCACGCCCCTGGCTTCCCACGAGGTCAATGAAGGCTTGCCACGATCCCAGTTCATCTGGAGCCTCGCTCAGGCGCTTCTCTGCAGCCCGCAGGCGGTCCCAGTGGTTCTTCTCCTCTTTCAGCCAGTTGTCCAGGCGCCGCTTCTGGATGTTCCCCAGGGTTTCTTCAAAGCGCCTGTTTGCAATGGCGCGCTCCAGATCCGTAATGACGGCTTCGCCCGCCTTGTGGGCGCGAGTCCATGCTTTCTCGTAGTCGGCGTCGTTGGCTGTGGCCGTGAAATGCTGCATGACCTCCGCCACCAGCCGGTAGAAGTACTGCCGGCCGTTCTGGAGGCCGATCAGCGCGTCCCTGCCTTCGGCTCGCGCGCTCTTGACCTCTTCATCCGTGGGGATGTCCAGCTTCTTGAACAGCTTGGCAGCCTCCTTGTAATCGCCGAGTTTCAGCGCCGTGTGTGCCGTGAGAAACGCGGCCAGGGCGGGATTGACCAGAGAGATAGTCCTGCCGGCCTCCTTCAATTCTGCGCCCTTTTGCTTGTCGTAGGCCTCGCGCAGTTCCTTGAAGCGCGCCAGGGCGGCAGCGCCGTCCACCGTCTTGACCGCGGGCTTGACTTCTCCGGGATCCTTGGGCTGGTCGGGAGTCGGGGCCGGATTACTACCCTCGCGCTTGGCTCGCTCGATGTCTTCCGCAATCTTGTCCTTGTCAGCCTTGGGGAAGATCTGCGCAGACGCGGGTGCCGCCGCAAGAAGCACAATGAACAACCACGATATCCGCCGCATGAAAGTCCTCCTCAGAGTCGGCCGAAGTCAGGTGCACTCAAGCCGCCTTCGCTTACGATCAATCGTAGTTGATCTCGTAGCGTTCCATCTTCTTGCGCAGGCCAAGGCGTGACAGGCCAAGGACTTCAGCGGCTCGCGACTTGTTGCCCTTGGTACGATCGAGGGCCTCGATGATCTTGCGCTTTTCGATGTTCTCGACGACGTCCTTCAGGGAACCGGCCACTTCGCTCAGGCTTTCTTCCTCGGCGACCTGCCTCAGCTGAGGGCTCAAAGCGGAAGCCTCGACCTTCTTGCCGTCGCTGAGTGCCACAACTTTCTTGAGCTCGTTTTCAAGCTCACGCACATTGCCGGGCCACGAGTAGGTCATCAGGGCCCGCAGCACGCCGCGATCAAGCTTGGGCGGCGTAATACCGCTTTCAATCGACGCCCGCCTCAGGAAATGGTCCACCAGCAGAGGGATGTCTTCTTTACGCTCGCGCAGCGCGGGCAGGCGGATGGTTACGACATTGATGCGGAAGAAAAGATCCTGGCGGAAGCTGCCCTTGCGCACTTCTTCGGCCAGGTCCTTGTTGGTGGCGGCCACCAGTCGGAAGTCCACCTTCTTGGATGCCTTGGCGCCAATGGGGCGTACTTCGCCCTCTTCCAGCACGCGCAGGAGCTTTGCCTGCATGGCCAGCGAGATCTCGCCGATTTCATCGAGGAAAATGGTCCCGCCGTTGGCCAACCCGAACAGGCCTTCCTTGTCACGGTCCGCACCCGTGAAGCTGCCCTTGGTGTAGCCGAAAAGTTCGCTTTCCAGAAGGGTCTCGGGCAAAGCCGCGCAATTCTCCGCCACGAAGCGGCCCTTGGCGGCGCGGCCGGAATTGAAATGCAGGGCACGGGCCACTAGTTCCTTGCCCGTGCCGCTTTCGCCCTGGATCAGTACGGGCACGGGGAGGTCCGTGACCTTGTCGAGCATCCGGAACACTTCGTGCATGCCGGCACTATTGCCGATGATTTCGCTGTAATCGAACTTATGGACCGGACCGGTACGGCTTTGCGCCTCGACGCGCATGGCTGTGAGTTCAGCAGTCTGGAGGTCGAGGCGGGCCTCCATTTCCTTGCGCAGCTCATCAAGTTCGTGCTGGGTGTCTTCGAGCCTTTCGTCCAGCAGCAGTTCATTGCGGCGCGACTCCGAGGCGCCAAGCATGGCGCTGGCAAGGATGCTGGCGTTTTCCAGCAAGCGCACCTGAACGTCGTTGATCTCGGCCTCCTTGCGCTCACGCTCGACGTAGAGCACCCCCAAGGCACGCTCACCGCATTTGAGCGGCACGAAAACACAGGGCGGGTAATCGCCGGAGCGGGGCTTCACCTGAGTCTTGGCCTTGCCCTGAACGAGACGATTGGCCGTGGCTTTGAAAAAGGCTGGAAGCTCGTCGGAAGGCGTGCCGCTGATGAAGTTGAAAAACGCCCGCGGCTCCGCAGACCCGTCTTTTGTGGCCACAGCCAGGCACACGCGCATGCCGGGAATGATTCGCCCAACGAACTGGGCGGCGGACTCGAGGAAGGCCTTGGAGGTGTCTTCGGCGCAAGCGTAGGCCAGAGCTCCCAGGGCCTCGTTGATTCCTACAGCCACGGGGCTTGCTTGAGGCAGGGCCTGAGCGGGAATGGCCTCGATAGCGTTATGGGTTTCGAATGCCGAAGACTCCTCACTGTAGAGGTAGATCTTGGCCTGCCCGATCTGGAACCATTCGCCAACCTGGAGAGGAACTTCGAGGATTTTTTCACCTTTGATGTAGGTGCCGTTGCGAGATTGCAGGTCGCGCAAAACAAAGGCGTTGTCGGGTGTCAGGTTGAGCACGCAGTGATGGCGACTGGCCTTCTCGTCAACGAGCATCACGTCGTTGTCAGGCGAACGCCCGAACGAAACCTGCCTTCCGCGAATGGGGAAGTGCCGGGAGTTGCCCTTTTCTTCGACGACGAGGAACGGCATGGGGATAGTGAAAACCGCGCCTGTGGTGGCGTCAAGGGTGCGTGGTAACTTTGTTTACAGTGAACGCTCGGGGCCGGGAATGCGGCCTTGCTTTGTGGTGTTTGGGTAGACTGCCGCAATGTGGCGATCGCATGTCTTTGTGGCGTTGATCTCGCTCTTGCTGACAGGGTGCTACTGGCGCGCAGGCAAGGGCATCTGGCTTCCCGCAGCACGCCCCGTACCGGACGCTGGTACGGCGACGTTGACCGTAATCAACAACGATGATCGTCCGTTGTTCCTATACAGGTCAGACGGACGCGAAGTTCTGGAACTGCTCGTTCCGCCGCGGGGCTCCTGGAGAATTCCTGACCTGGCGGGGGAGTGGTGGTTTCGCTTCGTGCGTATGCCCATTCACGTTCCGCACATCGATGTGTACGGGCAGGTGCAGGGTTGGCCGCCGGGAAGCCGTCTGCGTCTGGAACGTCAATGGGACTACACGGTTGTTGTTGGCTCCGGGCGTCTGTCTTGGACGATGTCTCGGTGGGTGTACCCCCCAGTGCATTGGACGCAACCCGCAGAAGAGTGACAGTGCCAAAGCATGGTCGTCTCGGCGCTGATCCCTTGACGACGCTCGTGCCGCGACGCACTCTCTCGCCCTCATTCAAGGGGACGACCATGGCCGAGAAAGCCTGCACCATCTGGTTCACGGGACTGTCTGGAAGCGGAAAAACAACCATTGCCCATGTTGTGGAAGAGGCTCTTCGCAAGGCCGGCAAGAAAGTGGAAGTACTGGACGGCGATGTGGTGCGCACCAACCTTTCCAAGGGACTGGGCTTCTCCAAGGAAGACCGGGACACGAACATCCGCCGCATTGGATTTGTGGCGCAGCTGCTAACACGCAACGGCGTGTTCTGTATCTGCGCCGCGATCAGCCCCTATCGCGAAGTGCGCGACGAGAACCGCAAGCGCATTGGCAATTTCATCGAGGTGTACACCCGTTGCCCGATCCCTGTGCTTAAGGATCGAGATCCAAAGGGTCTGTACGAGAAGGCGCTCAGAGGCGAAATCAAGGGCTTCACGGGTGTTGATGACCCTTACGAAGAGCCGATCAACGCTGAGGTCATCTGCGACACCGACAAGGAAACGCTGCAGCAAAGCGTGGACAAAGTGGTGGGGGCGCTGAAGGCCAAGGGCTACCTGTAATCTCGTCGCTGCGCCGGCGCCGCGTACCTTGTGGTGTTACAGGGGGCGACCCCTGGGTCGCCCCTGTATTGGTCCGGAACTGGGATCAGGTGCCTTCGTTCCAGCTGGCCAGATACTCTTCCTGCTCGGGGGTCAGCTTGTCAATCTTGTGGCCCATGGTTTCCAGTTTGAGCGTGGCGACCCAGTTGTCGATTTCCGGCGGCAGCTTGTGGACCTTACTTTCAAGCTTGCCCTTATTCTTCACGGCGTACTCGCTGGCGAGCGCCTGCACCGCAAAGCTCATGTCCATCACGCTGGCGGGGTGGCCCTCCGCCGAGGCCAGATTGATCAGGCGGCCTTCGCCCAGCACGTAAATCTTTCGGCCGTCCTTGAGCGTGTACTCTTCGACGAAGTCGCGCACCTGGCGCTTGCTCTTGGCGATTTTGGCCAGTCCGTCGAGGTTGAGCTCGACGTTGAAGTGCCCGCTATTGCAGACAATCGCTCCGTCCTTCATTCTCTCGAAGTGATGGGTGTCGATCACATGCTTGTTTCCTGTGAGCGTGCAGAACACGTCTCCCTTGCCGGCCGCGTGCTCGATGGTGGTCACGTGGAAGCCGTCCATGACGGCCTCAATGGCACGAACCGGGTTCACTTCGCACACGATCACATTGGCGCCCATGCCGCGCGCACGAGAGGCAAAGCCGCGCCCGCACCAGCCGTAACCGGAAACGACGACGTTGCGCCCGGCGAGGAGCACGTTGGTGGCGCGCACGATGCCGTCGACGGTGCTTTGACCGGTGCCATAACGGTTGTCAAAGAGGTGCTTGCAGTCGGCGTCGTTGACGGCGATGACCGGGAACTTGAGAATCCTGTCCTTCTCCATCGCACGCAGGCGGATGATCCCCGTGGTGGTTTCCTCCATGGAACCTATCACTTCACGGGCTAGGTCCTGGCGCTTGGTCAGAATCTGGGTTACGAGGTCGGCGCCGTCGTCCATGGTCAAATTGGGGCGCGCGTCAAGCACGGCTTCCATGTGCTTGTAGTAAGTGGCGCTGTCTTCGCCCTTGATGGCAAAGGTAGGGATGCCGTATTCGAGGGAGAGTGCCGCAGCAACGTCGTCCTGGGTGCTCAGGGGGTTGGAGGCGCAAAGAAAAACCTCCGCGCCGCCGGCCTTGAGCGTACGCACCAGGTTGGCCGTCTCCGTTGTGACGTGCAGGCAGCAGCCCATACGGTAGCCCTTGAGGGGCTTTTCCTTCTCAAAGCGTGCGCGGATGGCGCGCAGCACGGGCATATCGCGCTCAGCCCATTCAATGCGAGCCACGCCCTTGCTCTTGAGAGAAGCATCCTTGAAATCACCCTTGGTCTCGTTCTTCGCTGCTGTGGCCTTGGCCATGTCTGTATCCCGTATTCATGAAAGTGAAGGGCGGCAGGATAGCACCGTCTGGGTCAATGTGAATGAACGAAAGCGGGACAGCCCCTGGGCTGTCCCGCTTCGAAAGGACTTGCCTGCTTACATCATGCCACCCATTCCGCCCATGCCTCCCATTCCGCCCATGCCCCCCATCCCGCCCATGTCACCGCCGGGCATGCCGGGCTTCTTCTTCTCTGGAATGTCCGTGATGGCGACGTTGGTGGTCAGCAGAAGCGTGGCCACGGAAGCCGCGTTGCGCAAGGCAGTAATGGTGACCTTGGCGGGGTCCACGACGCCGGACTTGACCAGGTCTTCGTACTTCTCGGTGGCGGCGTTGTAGCCGAAGTTGAAGTCGTTCTTCTCGAGCACCTTCATCACGACCACGCTGCCATCCAGGCCGGCATTGGCCGCAATCTGCTTGATGGGGGCGCTGAGAGCGCGACGGACGATGTCGATGCCGACCTTCTCGTCGTGGGTGCCCTCGGCCTTCTCAAGGTCCTTGGCCAGGCGCAGAAGAGCCACTCCCCCGCCGGGAAGAATGCCGCTTTCCACGGCAGCGCGCGTCGCGTGCAGGGCGTCTTCCACGCGGGCCTTCTTTTCCTTCATTTCGACTTCGGTAGCCGCGCCGACCTTGAGCTTGGCTACGCCGCCCGCGAGCTTGGCCACGCGCTCCTGGAGCTTCTCGCGGTCGTAGTCGCTGGTGGTGCGTTCGATTTCGCGGTTGAGGGCGTCAATGCGGGACTTGATGTCCTTCTCGCTTCCGGCACCCTCGATGATCGTGGTGTTGTCCTTGTCGATGATGACCTTCTTGGCGCGGCCAAGACTGTCAACGTCGACGTTCTCAAGAGTCATGCCGGTTTCCTCGGCCACGAGCTTGCCAGCGGTGAGGGTGGCAATGTCTTCCAGCATGGCCTTGCGGCGATCACCAAAGCCCGGGGCCTTGACGGCGCAACCATGGAGCACGCCGCGCAGCTTGTTGACCACCAGCGTGGCCAGGGCTTCACCCTCGATGTCTTCAGCAATCACGAGCAGAGGCTTGCCGCTGCGAGCGACCTTCTCCAGCGTGGGCATCAGGTCCTTGAGGCTGCTGAGCTTCTTGTCGTAAATGAAGATGTAGGGGTCGTCGAGCTCGACCTTCATTTCTGCCTTATTGGTGACGAAGTGGGGGCTGACGAAGCCCTTGTCGAACTGCATGCCGTCAACGACCTCGACCTCCGTGGAAAGGCTCTTGCCTTCTTCGACGGTAATCACGCCATCCTTGCCCACCTTGTCCATGGCGTCGGCGAGTTGATTGCCAATCTCGGGATCGTTGTTCGCCGCAATCGTTCCGACCTGCTCGATCTCCGTACGACTGGAGACGGGCTTGGCCTTCTTCTCGATGGCTTTGGTCAGCGCCTCCACGGCCTTGAGAATGCCGTCGCGCACGCCAATGGGGTTGGCGCCAGCGGCCACGTTCTTGAGGCCCTCTTCCAGGATTGCTTCAGCCAGGATGGTCGCAGTCGTGGTGCCGTCGCCGGCCAAGTCAGAAGTCTTGCTGGCCACTTCCTTCACGAGTTGCGCACCCATGTTCTCCCAGGGGTTCTCAAACTCGATCTCCTTGGCAACGGTCACACCATCCTTGGTCACCAGCGGGGCGCCGTAGGACTTTTCAATCACCACGTTGCGGCCACGGGGGCCCAGGGTGATCTTGACGGCCTTGGCAAGGTTCTTCACGCCCACTTTGATCTGCTCGCGGGCGTCCTGTTCAAAGATGATCTTTTTTGCGGACATGGTTGTCTCGTTCGCTAGCGGGAGGATCGTAATCCGTCTGGCGTGTCCCGTGTCCCGGTTTGGCTCTGCGTTCCTCCCGAAACGCCAAGCACGAAACTCGAAACACGAATCACGCTACTCAATCACGGCCAGAATGTCCTCTTCGCTCATCAGGATGTATTCCTTGCCATCCAGCTTGACGTCGGTGCCGCTGTAGCTCTTGAACAGCACGCGGTCGCCCTTCTTGACCTGGAAGGGAACGCGTTCACCGCTATCGGTGAAGCGGCCGTCGCCCACGGCGACAATCACGCCTTCCTTGGGCTTTTCCTTCGCGCCATCGGGCAGAATGATGCCACCCTTGGTCTTCTCTTCGGCCTTTGAGCGCTCGATCAGAATCTTGTCATTGAGAGGACGAACCTTCGCCATTGCTGTTGTCTCCGTGGTCTTCAGCGGCCGCCTGCGCGGCTTTCCTAGTTCAAGTTGACGTCATCTGCGCGTTTGCGCAGGAGATCGATCGTGCCTTCCTGTCGGCCCATCAGTCGTGCAATTTCCTCGGGCGCGAAACCAGCCGCTCCCAAGAGAGTTTCCAGTGGCGGGAGTACGCCGGCCGCGCACATCTGAGACAGCAGCGCTATGCCAGCCTGCAGAGGCTCGCCTGCCCCGCTCTGCGCTACGGCTTTGAGGCGCTGAAGCGTGGCCAAAAGCGGGTCCGTGGCGCCGGCCTGCACAGCCTCTTCGAAGCACTTCATGGCAAAGGCCATGGGGTCTGGCTGGCCGGGCGTCAATGCGATGACAACGTGGAAGACGCCAAAGGGCGTCTGCACGACATGGGTCCCCTGAAGGGGTTCATCCTGCGGTGAATCTTTTTGAATGCGATTGGTCATTTTCCGAATAGCACTCGGCGCACCAAGTCCCTGAACACGCCGATCTCAAACGGTTTGCGCAACAACTCCAGGGGGTGCAGCTCAAATGCCTCATCCACCAGGGCGGCCTCAGCTTCAGCCGTCATGAAGATGCAGGGCGTTGGCTGAACCCTCACAATCTCGCTGTAAACCTTCACGCCCGTTGTGTCCGGCAAGTTCAAATCAAGCACTGCCAGATCAAGGGCCCGACTCTTGGCCTTTTCCAATGCTTCCCGGCCGTTTGCTGCCTCGCAGATTTCAGCGCCTTCCAGCGCCAGAAGATCTGCCAGACTCTCACGAAAGAGTTCGTTGTCATCGACCAGCAATACCGTGCCACGCCGGCTCATGGCGGCCTGCTTAGCAAGCATGGTGCCAGCTGGTTTCATGGCTATGGATTCACGGAAACATCCTGATTTCAATGACTTGCGTCCAGCGCCTGCTTTCTGATACTGTCGGACTGGCAGCCCGTGTGGGCTGGTGCCTATTTGGCAGGCGCGATGCCATGCCCTTTGCATCTGCTATGCTGCCAGCCATGCAAACTGAAGGCATTTATGCCTGCCCCCATTGCGGCGAGGAGATTGTGATTCCTCTCGACCCCAGCGCGGGGCGCGAGCAGCGTTACACTGAGGATTGTCCCGTTTGCTGCAGCCCCAACGTCATAAGTGTGGTCTTTGATGACGAGGGCGAACCCAGCCTCAGCGCTGAGCGCGAATAGTTGCGGGCAGCTCAATTTGTCACCCAACGCGCCAGATCCACCATGCGATCGGGCGTGCCCTCGCCAATGATGCAGGCACCCTGCATCGGATCTCCGGGCAGCAGACCGTGGCTTCCCTTAACTATTGACGCGTCAAGAGCTATGACGTCCATCAGGTAGCGCATGCCCAGTTTCTTGCGCAGAAGGCGGCTGACCACGCGCAGTCTGGGGGCTTTCAGCGTTGGATCGAGAAACAGCTCGCAGGGGTCGTAGCCGATTTTGCGATGGATATCCACGGTGCGGGCGAAATCCGGCGCGTCTGCGTCCGACAGCCAGTAGGGATAGGCAAACCAGCTCGTGGCCTTGCTGAGCAACACCAGATCCCCGGCTCGGGCGTGGTTGATGCCAAAAGCCTCGCGTGCCGGGCCTTCGAGCACGCTGGCCACTCCTTCAGCTTCAGCAAGCAGCGACGCGACCGCAGGGCGCGCCGCTTCACGAACATAGACATGGGCTATTTGATGGTCGCAGACGGCAAACGCGCTGCTCTCAAAGGTGTCCAGCATCTCCCCAAAAGGACCCGGTCTCACCTTCAAGAAGCCCGCGCGCCGCAACAGGCTGTTGATGTAGACGGGGTAGGACACATCCGTGATGCCGTACTCGCTGAGCGCCACCACCCTCGCTCCGATAGCGCGCGCCGCATCGATCACCGCCTTGGCACAGGCGTCCACTTCGGCCACGAGTTGGGGCGCGCCGCCGAAGCTGCCGCCGAATCGCTGCAGGTCGTAGTCAAGGTGGGGGAGGTAAACCAGCGTCAGAGTGGGCCGCTTGCTTCGAATGACGTGGGCGCTGGCGGCTGCAATCCATTGGCTGGAAGGCAGGCCTGCGCGAGGACCCCAGAAGGAGTGAAATGGAAACTCCCCGAGCGCCTGCTTCAACTCGGCTGCCAGTTCGGGCGGGCTGCATTGGATGTCGAAGACTTTGCTGCCGTCGGCGCCGTAATGGGGCTTGGGTGTGACGCTCCAGTCTGCGCCACTGCCCTGGTTGAACCACCAGAACATCTTGGCACAGGTGAATGAAGCATCGCGCTGCTTGAGCAGGCGATAGAAGGGCGGCTGCTGGAGCAGCGCATTGCTTTGCGGCCAGCAGCGCACCTCCGCAAAGTCCCGCTCGAACCACGCATTGCCAACGATGCCATGCTGGGTGGGGTGTGTGCCGGTCAGCAGGCTGGCCTGGGCGCTCATCGTGACGGCCGGAAACACACCGGTCAGGGGCTTGACCGTCCCCAATGACTTCAGGTGTGGAGCATGCTGGGCAAGTGCCGGAGTCAGGCCGACTACATTGATGATTACCAGTGGCTGCATGTTGAGCGCGACACCCTACAATCTCTGTTCTACGAATGCCGAGAGACTGACTTCGGGACGCGCACCAACGTGAGAGATGACCTCCGCCGCGCAGATGGCTGCAATGCGGCCACAGCGTGCGAGTTCCAAATCACGCGTGTAGCCGTAGAGAAAGCCGGCCGCGAAAAGGTCTCCGGCCCCTGTGGTGTCTACCAGTTTGGTTACGGGTTCAGCGGCCACTTTCACGGGGGCTCCCGCGTTGACGATGACGGCGCCCTTTTCACTACGAGTCAACACGGCGATTTCGCACTTGCCTTTGATGGCGGGAAGCGCGGCATCGAAGCTGCTGACTTCGCACAGGGCCTTAATCTCTTCCTCATTGGCGAAGAGAATGTCGATGTGGCCCTCTACCAGGTCCTGGAAGTCGCGCAGGTGGCGGTCCACACAGAACTTGTCGCTCAGAGTCAGTGCCACTTTGCGACCCGCGGCGTGGGCCAGCTCCGCAGCCCTGATGTAGGCTTTCTTTGCGAGTGGGGTGTCCCAGAGGTAGCCCTCGAGGTAGGTCACCTTGGCACGTTGAATCAAGCTTTCGTCCACATCGGCAGGGGCTACGTTGCCGGCGCTGCCAAGGCAGGTCTGCATGGTGCGCTGGGCGTCGGGCGTCACGATGATCATGCAGCGCCCCGTGGGGGCGCCGCCTTTGGGCGCGGGCTTGCTTTCAAACACGACGCCCTGGGCGCGGATGTCGTGCCGGAAGATGGCGCCAAGCTGGTCGTCGGCAACCTTGCCAATGAATGCGGCTTTGCCGCCCAGGGAGGCGAGCCCGGCCACGGTGTTGGCGGCGCTGCCCCCGGAGATTTCCACGGCCGGGCCCATCTCCGAGTAGAGTTGCTCGGCCTTTTCGGGGCCTATGAGGCACATCGTGCCCTTGCCTACGCCGTGCCGCTTCAGGAAATCGTCGTCGGCGTGGGACAGTACGTCTACAAGGGCGTTGCCGATTGCTACCACGTCAAGTTCTTGGCTCATGGCGCGCAGTAAAGCACAAAGCGCAAGGCGCGTCACGCCCCCGCGTTCGATGCTCCGATCCCTTGCGGCAAGCGAGAGCCGGCGAATCCACGCCGAAAATGCTCCAGCGCGGGCCTACTTGCGAACCTGCAAAACGCCATGGCCGAATGCCCCAAGCCAGTCGATGAGTATGGCATGCTCGCCCGCGTAGGCCTCGATAATGAACCCGTTCTCCGACGACACAACCTTGAGGTGAGACATGGAGCGCGGGGCACAGAGTGACGCGAGGCGCGCCACGATACTGTCCCGGGTCAAGTTGCAACGCAGCGAGGGCTCGTATGAAAACGTCCTGGAGCCCGAAACGACGTAGGTATACTTCACCGGACTATCAAGGGATCGGCCATCAAGGCTATCAATGAACAGCGTGTCACGCCCCATGTGCCAACTGATGCCGGCTTCTGCGCAGATTCTGTCAAGCTTCAGCTTCAGGGTTTTCTCGGACAAGGTCATGCTGAGCAACTGCTGGCGATCTACGCTAGGATGCCAGGATATGGGAACGTCGAGCTCCTGCGTGCTTGTGGAAATGACAGTCTCCAGAGATTCTTCTTCGAATGCCAATAGCTGATTATGCTTATCCGAGGGGCCTGTGGCATCCCCATAAATTGATGAGACGGCGACATGGGTCCGGCGCAACTCCGCGGGCAAGGGCGCTACGGCGCCCGCGGTGGATTGAGTCGACAGGCAGCCGCAACCCAATGAAGTCAAGGCCAGACAGGCCACGATGTGGAGCATGCCCGCAAGTTTCATGTTCTCACCTCTTCTCGGGACCGGTCACAGGCTTTGCCGCCTGCGCGGGCGGCGCCTTGCACTTGCATGTATAGGTGACTCGAACGTACCCAACTTCAGGAATGTCGGCTTGTCCAACAACCTTTGCAAAGTTTCCCAAGGTGCCGCCACGATGAATCACGCATTCCTTTTTTGTCTTGTTCTCCCCGCACGCCTCACCCTTGCACCCACCGAGCTCTTTTTCTGCATCTGCCTGCTTTAGGCCATAGGCCCAGTCCCAAATGCGTCGATGTTGGCCCACGTCGTTGTCGTCGACCAATTCGTCAATGGCAATCCAGTAGATCACCTGCCCACCGCAAAAACTCCGTTCAACTTCAGTCTTGCCTTCCTTCTTGGCACGCTCGTACGCCTCGTCTTTTACTGACTCGACCTTTCGCACTTTGACAGCCCCCTCGGAGTCACCTTTCACCTCATCATCTTTGACCCCAGGATATGACTTTCGAATGAGATCGCGGATCCAGCCGGGATAGTGCTCGTTTTTGTATTTGGCCTTCGGAGGCTCTGGAAGCGGCTTCTCCCGGTCGTTTGCAAGTTCATTGCTAACGCCATGGGTCGTAGCGTTCATCGACGCCTTATGGGCTTCATGAAACACGTGGTACCCGCCCACATCCGATCCGCCCGTAATAAGCATGATGTGCGTGGCCGCGCGAGGCATCAGCATTTGCATCAGCGGCGCGGGCATGACGGCGCTGGCCAGGTTGGTCGCGCCCGGCGGCAGGGTGGGTGAGGGCACCGGCGAGGCTTCGGCCCCAACACTTTCTTGCATGTGTTCTTGAACACTCTCGCCCGCGCCGTCCGCCTGTCTCAGCATATTCGCGAGCACGTTGCTTGAAGTCGGGCTCACCGGCACGTTTGCATGGCTGTCGCGCCCGTAGGGAACAATGGGTACGCTCTCGCGCAGTGCGCGGCCGGCAAGGGCTTCTTTGCTTTCGGCGCAGCCCTGGCATGTTCCGTTGTCGTTCATGGGCACACCGCTCGATTGGATGCCTTGCAAACTATGCGTCAGTTTCCGGGCCGCCACATCTTACCCCGCCTTCACAGGCGGGGCTGCTATGTCACGGGCAGGTTGGCGACCAGCGCGAAGCCGCTCAGGATGCTCAGCGAACCCTGCGAGCCCATGGCGACTCCCGTCGGCCACGACACCCAGGTGTCCAGCGTTGGCAAGGTGGGAAGCTGGACCGTGAAAGGCTTTCCAGGGTCCGGCGCGGTAATCACCTGTGTGCCGACCACTCCGTTGGCCTCGCGCTTGATGAACCAGGTATCCGCCAGATCCCGCGGAACGAGCCCCACGATGCCGCGCTCATGGCCGGGGCCTTCGTCGTCGCCCAACACCATGAAGTAGATGATACCCTGGTTGCCCGGCAGATCGTCAAGCAGATCGTTAATATACCAGGGCGTGCCCTTGAACGACGTGATGCCCGCGGTGATTTCGCCGCGGATGGGGTCGAACCACGTTTCCATCACCATCGGCGGCTCGCCCGCGCCCGCCCCGAAATACAGGTTCGCGAAGGTTCGCTGAGCGCGGCTGTTGCTCATGATGGCCGTGGGGCGGCCCTGATTGGACTTGATCAGGTTGTAGGCCTGATCCATGGCGGCGAAGGTCAAAGCCGCGCCGCCCATGGCGATGGTCTGCCCTGTGCCGACCATGCCGGTGAGGCCGGGAAAGGTGGTGACGGCGCCGGTGGTTTCGCCGAGGCGCTGAAAGTAGCGGTAGAGCAGGCGAATCTTGGCCAGTTCGAATTCGATCTGCTTGAGCTGTTCGGGATAACGCACGCGGTCCAGATCGGCCATGCATATCTGGTAGCGCGTCATCAGCGACACCAGTTCGAAGACGGCTTCGCTGTCGGGAGAGTCCGTGCGCTCGGTCACTTCGCTGTCGCAAGTACCCGTGCTGAGGTCCGCCAGCGACGCTTTGTTGAAGGCGGGCGTGCGGGCGAAGGACACCTGCGTGCCCTCGATGCCCTTCCAGGCCCATGCGCGGGGGATTTGCAGTTTGTAAGGGAAGTTTTCAATCAGCCAGGACTGCTTCAGTTTCTGAAGCAGCAGCGAAACGTTGGTGAGCGCCATTTGGGTCCTTTCTGGTACGGACCAAGAGCATACCCCCCCCAGTGTCATGGTTTGGTCACATGTCGCAGTAATATTGAATTAAATATTCTCTACTGCGGCGTTGTGGCGGGTTACGGCCAAGGCGGCTGTGGATTCTCTCGGCGTCGCTCATTGACCGCGACCCGCAAACAGTCCGGTGGACTGTTTGCGTTGCGAAGCAGCCCAGCGCAAAGGCCGGGCGTAAGCGAAGCAGAAAGTTCACCTTGAGTCTGAAGGCCCGCGCAGGAGAGATGGGCGGCTAGACGGGACTCGAACCCGCGACCTCCTGAGTCACAGTCAGGCGCTCTAACCAACTGAGCTACTAGCCGCATCGCGCAACGGGCGCAAAGTAGCAGCAACCCGTGCCGCGTCAACGGCCCGGCTATCGAATCATGTGGTGCTGCACGCCAGCCGACAGCACCGCCACAGGGTCGTTCAGGGCCGGCGCCGACGAGAGCCAATAGGCTTCAGCGTGGGCGCACCCGGCCTTCAGGCCCAGTTGGGCGGTGAGGCTCATGTACTGGTCCAGGAAACCCTGGGCCGCCATGCGGGTTTCCGGCTGCCCCGAGACTGGTGTGAACTGGCTGGAGTAGCACTCGATGGCGCGACGCTTTCTCTCGATTACACGCGATACATCAACATAGAAAGCCGGCTCGAAGTGCCTGCTGTAGCGCCCGTGAACCAGCCGGATCACCCGGTGCGGAGAGATACGGCTCTTGTACCCCTTGAGCCCCGCGAGGTGAACGGCACGCACCGCCAAAGCGGCGGCGGCTTCATGGTCAGGGTGATGGCACTGCAGGTAGGGGGCAATCACTACGCGCGGCTTCAGCTTTCGCAGAAGTTCCACCAGCCTGTGGGTGCTTGCGTCGTCGGCCCGGATGAAGCCGTCCTTGAGGCCTGCAAACTCGAGGACAGAACAGCCCATGACCTTCGCTGCCGCCCTGGCCTCGCGCACGCGCTGTGCGGCGGTGCCGCGCGTGCCCATTTCGCCTTTGGTCAGGTGAATGACGCCCGTGCGATAGCCCTGTTCGGCGGCCACACAAAGCCAGCCTCCGCTCGTCATTTCCACGTCGTCGGGGTGTGCGCCGATGGCAACAAGGTCCAGTGAATCCGGCATGATTCCTCAATTCAAAACGGCCCGCACCACCAGCCAGGCCACTGAAATCAGGGCTCCGGCAACAAAGGGCGCCCATGAAAGCACATAAAGCGCCAGCCCCGTCTTGGGCCGCTTGGGGTTGTCCACGTAGTTCAGGTAGCGCCGTTGCACCAGATTGCCCTGCCGTTGCAGTGTGTTCAAGCCGCGCCCGCGCCAACGGAAGAAAAAGCTCCAGATCATGCCGGCCACCATGGGAGTCAGGCCCATGGCGAAGTGCGCGGCTGTGGCGCCGCGTCCGATTGTGGGGGCGTGCAGACCGATCCACGTGATGCTGCCTACGGCCCCGAACAAGATGGCATTGGTGGCGAACTGCCGCGCCATGGGGCCGAGATCGGCGCGCTGCTGCAGCTCAATTCGCGGGCTGAAGAGAAGCCTGAAAGATCGTCTGATTTCTCCGGCTGGGTGCGCGATGTGCGCCAGCGCCCACACGCCCACGAGGATTCCGAGCAGATGCAGCAAAAGCGTGCCACGGCGCATGTCCTGCTGGACTTCGCGTGTATGCCAGAAATCCCAGCCGCACAGCGCCATGCCCAGCAGGCCCAGTGCGAATACGGCGAGGGTCAACATCCAGCGCCAGGCGAAGTCTCTATGATCCTGCGACGGAACCTCGTGCATGGCGTCGAGCCGGCGATAGGTGCCCTGTTCAACCAGGCCCACGGCCAGCACACAGAGCAGCCCGGCCCCGAACATCTGCACGGCGATGATGGCTGCCTCGCGCGACCGCGTCAAAAGCGCGATCAGCACAGCACCGAAGCTTGGCAGCAGATACACCCACTTGGCCCGGCGGCAGGCCTCGGCAGCGAAGTAGCCGCGCAACTCGTGGGTCTCGACGCCGGCGCGGGCCCAGAACAGCACCGCCTGGGTGCCGTCAAAGGCGTTGCGCAGGCCGATGGTGGACCACTCAATGAGCGAACCAAAGCCCAGGGTCATGACGGCCGACAGCACCCCGGGGTACAGCAGGTGCGTGCGCAGGTCAATGTTGGCCGGACCGCTGACTACGAGCGTGGTCAGGAGGAACAGGCTGGTGGCCATGGCCAGTACGAAGACCTTGCCCAGCAGGGCAAACCCAATGCCCTCCGTGGAGCTTTCCTGAACCTGCCGCTGCCAGTGATCCAGGGCCGCCTGAAGCTCGCGCACGCTCTGGAAACGGGCCTCGCGGTCGCTCTCAAGGCATTTCATGCAGATGGCCTCAAGCCCTCGTGGAATGACGGCCGCCCTGTTGCGCTGGCTGGGGGGCAAGGGGCGCTCGCTCGCGACTTTGCTGATCAGATCGCTGGCCGTCTTGGCCGAATAGGGAGGCTCAAGAGCCAGCAACTCGTAGAGTATGGCGCCCAGGGAGTACAGGTCGCTGCGTTCGTCGATCTTGTCGCGCTCTCCCCGCGCCTGCTCCGGAGGCATGTACGCGGGGGTACCGACGACCTGGCCGTCGAGGGTCTGGTCGCCGGGCGTCTGGAGTCGTGAGGTGTCCACTTTGAGCGAAGCTTTGCTTCCGTCCTCGGGCTTTTTCAGCACGCGGGCCAGTCCCCAGTCCATCAACAGAACTTCTCCGAAGTCTCCCAACATGATGTTGTCAGGCTTCAGGTCGCGGTGAATGACTCCCCGAGCGTGGGCATAGGCCACACAGTTGAGTAGTTGCCCAAATACATAGAGGCGGCGGCTCATGGGCCATTGGTCGCGGGTTTCTCCTTCACTTTGGCGAAGGCCCCGAATGACCGAAGCGAGGCTCTTGCCCTCCACAAGCTTCATCGTGAAATAGGCGCGCCCGTTGCCGTCCACCCCCAGTTCATGGACCGGTACGATGTTGGGGTGCGACAGCTGTCCCTGAACCTGGGCTTCTTCAATAAAACGGCCCCGCGTCTGCCCGGTCTGACGGTCGGCGCGGCTGACTTTGAGGGCAACAGGGCGGCGCAGGTCGCGGTCCACCGCTTTGAACACGATACCCATGCCGCCGCGCCCCAGTTCGGTCAGCAGTTCGTAACGGCCCAGTTCAGCAGGATTGGCGGAGTTGATAATGCGGGTTGTGGCGTTCGAGGGAGCCTCGACGCCGGCCGCCGGACCCAGTTCGACGAGCGTCTGGCCGTCACCGGCGCGTACGGCAATGGTGCTCATGATACTGGGATGCCCCAGCGTCTGGCCTGGCTTGACCGGCGGCAGATCGACAGGCGGCGGCAGTCCGTCGGCGTCCAGAATCTCACCCACATCCTCGATGGCCGAGTCCACGGTGTCCCGCGGGGCGCGGGTCTGCGCCTGGGAGTCCTGAGGCGATGCCTTGCCCTCCTTGCTATGTTGCGAGTCGGACGCCATACCTTGGCCTGTGGATGTGTGGCGTATCAGGCTAACTAGCGGCGCGGAAGCTGACAGCGAGCAATCATCATGAAAACACGCGCGCTGTTTCCGAGGGGACCCCTGGTCAGCCTGCTGGGCTTGAGGCTCGTTGCGCCTCCCATGGCGCCGTGGCCACGCTTTGGGGAGCCCTGCCTCTATGAGGTACGTCGCCTCAGCGAAGAGCCGACTGTCGCCATGATCAGGGCGGCCGCCGCCTCCGGCATCACGCTGTTCGACTCGGACTGGGCATCAGGCAATGGCCACGCCGAAGAGATCCTCGGTCGCGTACTGCGCGAGACGGGCGTGGACTGCCTGCTGTCCACGAAGGGGGGGCCGCGTTTTGACTTCGCGGGCAGGTTGATCCACGACAACTCGCGAAGCAACCTGATGAATCAATGCGAGGACTCGAGGCAGCGTCTGGGACGCCAGCAAATTGACCTCTACAGCGTTCAGGGCCAGGACGATAGCGTCGAGTTGAAGTTGACGGCCCGGGGACTGAACGACCTCGTGCATGGCGGCCGCGTGCGTGCTTTGGGGGTCGCTGACTTCTCTCCCTTGGCAGTCGAAGAGCTCATGAGGTATGCGCCTATTCAGGTGATACAGGCGCCAATCAACCTTCTGGAGCGCAGCAGCATTCAAGCCTGGCACCAGCTGTGTAGCCGGTGTGGGCTGGGTCTGATTGCCACAGATCCCTTGGCCAAGGGCTTGCTGTCGGGCACCTTCAATGGAAGCGAGACCTTCCCCGAGATTGACCCTCAGCGTGCGGGCCCGCTGTTCCAGCCGCCCAAATTTGAGCGTGCCGCCAGATTTTCGGCATCGCTGGCAGACTTTGCCCAAGCCCGGGGCCTGACCCGCGAGGTGGTGGCCCTGGCATGGGTCCTTGCACTGCCGGGCGTAACCTCGGTGTTCATTGAACCCCGAAACGAGCAGGAGTTGCGATCCTGGCTTGCTGCGGCCGACTTGGAACTCACAGAATCCGACAGGCACCTGATCGTCAAGATGCTTGAAGAACAGGGTCTGTAGGAAGACTTGTACATGACTTTTTAGCTATCCTTTGCAGACCTGAAAGCGTTCTAGTGTGGGGCCCGACACGCGCGTGCAACTTCGCATCATGAGAATTCCGCTCTTTTGCCTCCTGGTTGTGTTTGCCTCGCTCCTGGCCGCGAACGAAATCGGCGTAGCCACAGGCGACAAGGCCTGGTTTGTTCTGTCCGATCCGCTGGGTGAATCTGGCGAAGGCTTGAGCGAGTTTGCCGGCGACCCGGGCTTGCCCTCGCCGGACTGGGAAATCTGGCCAGACGGTCAATGGCCCGCAACCGAACTCTGGCATTACGACGCCAACTCACGCCGGTTCACTCAGGCCACCGATGTGCTTGGTGCAGGGGAAGAGGGGCGCGTCAAGTTTCGTCGCACGCTCTATGCTCCCTTTGCCGTCAGCGGTCAGGTCTACGTGCTCCACTTCGATCCCTACCGGCAGGTTCTGGGAAGCCCTGGGGCTCTGTGCCACATTGTGAAGCTCGATCCCGGCCTGCGCGAGGCAAAGGGTACGCTGCCCCAGGCGGCTGTTTTGCTCAAAAGCGATCACTTCATCGATGCTCCGGCAGTTTCGCCCGACGGACGCCAT
>JAANMW010000738.1_pt1 | contig 38377 bp, 32 predicted proteins | sample 7279671 | NCBI WGS metagenome assembly JAANMW01 (sample SAMN14094541, study PRJNA606508) | bioreactor metagenome | isolation source: A lab-scale SPAN reactor treating ammonium-rich wastewater day 247 | place: Ireland: Galway | collected 2017-09-19 | reverse complement strand
CGTAACTGCTCAGGCACCGCAAACCCCGTTGACGAGCGGCTTTCCCCTCCTTGGAAGGAGGGGACTAAGGGGTGGTGCGCCATCGACCACGCCGCGCGGAGCGAACCACCCCTTGATCCCCTCCTTGCAAGGAGGGGAAAGCCTGGTCCTGGGCGGGAACTGGTGGCTGAGCAGTTACGACGCCACCCTATTTCTCAGCCAGCTGAGAAATAGGGTGGCGTCCCTAATTACGATGCCGTGGGAAGCGCCTCGCGGGCGTGGCGGCGTTTGGTGGCCAGGTCGAACAGCTCGTGCTGGTTGGTCAGCATCACCCGCGTCGCTACCTTCAGCGCCTCGGCCTCGGTCATCAGGCCGTCGTCGACCTCGGCTTGGAGCGTGCGGGTCAGCCAGGCGCGGGTCTGCTGCGCGTAGGCCACCGCGGCCGTCGGCCAGGTTGTGTCCCCGCCGAAGATCAGCAGCTTGTTGAGCGGCGCGGCGTGGAGGTGTTCGCGGACCATCCGTTGCGTCTGGTAAGGGTTCATGCCCCAGGCCCAGCAGGCGTCGACCCACACGTTGCGGTAATGCTTGGCCAGCGCCACCAGCTCGCTGGTGTAGGGATAGGCGCCGTGCATCAGCACGAACCGGGCGTCGAGGTAGCGGCCGAGCAGCGGCGTCAGCAGCCCGGCCCGCGTGCGCATGACCGGCATCCGGTCGTTGCCGGCGTAGTAGCCGCAGTGGATCTTGAGCGGCAGGTGGTGCGCGATGCTCAGCTCCACGCCTCGCGCCAGACACCAGTCGCCCAGGACCACCATCTCCTCGGCCGACAGCGCCGCGCCGGCCAGCTTCCGGTCCAACACACGCGCCGCCTCGGCCTCGTCGCGCTCCTCCCAGTGCAGCGTGCGGCCGTAGGCGTGTTGCGTCTTGACCGCCACCGCCACCGCCGCGTAGCGGTCGAACAGGCCGGCCATGGCCGCCCGGAGGGTGTCCAGGTCGCGCACTTCGACGCCGGTCTCGGCCGCCAGCACGGCCGGGTCGAACGCGCCGTTGGCGAACGTGGCCCAGGCCAGATCGTAGAAGAAGAACTCCGGCCCCGAGGCGTCGGGCAGACAGGGCCAGCAGAAGTTGTCCACCTGGCAATGGTCCAGCCCGCCCAGGTCGCGAAGGATCCGCAGCCGCTCGCCCGGCCGGCGCAGCGCTGCCGCCCGGTGGTTGACTCCCGCCAGCGCCTCCGGCGACAGCTCGTCCAGGTCATAGAACGTGGCGGCCACCCGCCGGACCGCCTCGCCGTAGCCGGTATGGCGGATCACCTCCCAGGCGTCCCGGACCGCGGCGAAGCGGGCGGCCACGTCGGGGTCCGCGGGATCGGTCAGCCGGCCGACGGCCTGTGGGTCGGCCCCGGCGCTGATGAAGTCGGCCGGCACGTAGTTGCCGAACAGATCGACCAGCACGTCGCCGCCGTTGTCCACCCACTCGTGCTCCATCTTCAGGTGCTCGTGGGTGTCGGCCAGCGGGGTGTGGGCCACGTGCTCGGCCAGGGCGGTGGGCATGGTGACTCCTGTGGCTACCCGGCGTACTCGTCGATCCGGTCGCGGTCGTTGGCGAACCCGACCGCCGGCTCCGGGAGCAGGTCCGGGTACCAGTGCTTCTCGTACTCGTGGCTGTACCAGCCGCCGTACCCGGCGCCCTTCAGCACCGTCACCACCTCCGGCCAGGGCACCTCGTCCTGACCGATCAAGGCGCTTTGCGCGCCGTCGTCGGTGCGGGTCCAGCCCTTGACGTGGACGTGGACCAGGTACGGCGCCAGCAGCGCCACCGCCTCCTCCGGCGATTCTGCCCGGGCGCGCCAGATCCAGGGGTAGTCCAGCAGCACCCCGACGTGCGAATGGTCCGCCGCGCCGACCACTTCCAGCGTCTCGGCCGCGGTGTAGGTGAGCGTGCCGCCGTGAGTCTCGACCGCCAGGCAGACGCCCCGCTCGCCCGCCGCGTCGCCGGCTTCGCGGAGACCGGTGACCGAGGCCTCGACCAGCTCCGCACGGCTCACCCCGGCCGGCAGGTGCCCGCCGTAGGCACGGACCAGCGGACAGCCCAACTCGGCGGCCAGGTCGAGGCTGTGGCGCAGACCGGCCAGCGTGGCCTCCCGGCCCGGGCCGTGGAACTCGCGGTAGTAGGGCGTCAGGCAGACGATCCGCACCCCGGTCTCGTCCATCGCCCGCCGCGCCTCGTCCAGCTCGGCCGGGCCGGCGGTCTCAACGTCGAAACACCCGTCCTTGGCGCAGCGCAGCTCGGCGCCGCCGAAACCCAGGGCCGCGAACAGCTCCAGCGACTCGCGGAGAGTCATCCCTGGCGTGCCCATGGTGTGTCCGCAGTGCCGCAACACCCCGGCCTCGGCGCGCGCGACGAAGCGGTCGGCGTACGGCGTCATCGCGCCGCTCCTGGACTGAAGCCAGGCTGGACCGGGACGGGCCGGCCGGCCACTTGGTTGGCCTGCTCGACCACCCAGGTCGACCACACCGCCGCCTCGGCGTCCGGGTAGTGGGCCTCCTCGCCCCGCACCGCCGCGGCGAAATCCTGCAGCTCGGGGAAGAACCCGCCCATCCGCCAGCGCCGGTGGCCTTCCGGCTTGATCTCGGCCACTTCCCGGCGGTGCAGCACCAGCCGCTCGCCGCGGTCGATGCTCAGGTAGCCCTGCTCGCCCTGGAAGCGCAGCGTCTGATCCCGCCCAGTGAATCGCAGCGATTCGCAGTACAGCCCGCTCAGCGAGCCCAACATGCCGTTCTCGTACTCGACCACCAGGGTGAAGGCATCCTCGGCCGGCCAGCCGAACCGCGAGCGCAGCTCCGCGCAGATCATCCGTTTCGGCCGCGTCCCGGCGATCCAGTGGATCAGATCGAAGTCGTGCGACGACAGCTCCTGCATCGCGCCGGTCTCCGGCAGCCACGGCTTGTCGTGCCGCTCCTGCTGTTTGGTCAGGCTCACGCCCACCAGCGGACCGATCGACTCGATCACCTCACGCGCCTTGGTGTACCACGGCTCGCAGCGCATCTTGAACCCGACGCCGAGGTGCCGGCCTTGGGCGGCGGCCAGATCGCGGAGGTACTCGCTGGAGGCCACGGTCAGCGTCAGCGGCTTCTCGCAGAAGACGTTGAACCCGCGCTTGAGCAAGTCTTCGACCACCCCGAAATGCGTCGCCGGCGGCGTGGCCACGACCACGAAATCCACCTCCGGCAGCTCCGCCGGATCGTCCAGCGCGGAGACCTCGAACTCGGCGCCCCGCTGCTCGGCCAGCTCCTTCGACAGATCCACCACACAGCGCAGCTCGACCTCGTCCATGCGCGAGAGCGCCCGCATGTGATTGCTGCCGATCCCACCACAACCCACCACCGCCGCGGTCGTCATCCGTCACCTCACTCCCAACTCACCTGGAGCCACCGATGCGCCAGGCGCGCCGGCACTCCTGCCGGACCGAAGGAGTCGGGTGTGGAGCGAGCTGCATCGCGTGAGGGCCAACGACCGCCCTGGGGATTTGCGGCTCGGGGCCGAAACCGCGTCGCTACCCCGCCAGAGCCAATTCGACCAACCTGGGCTGGGTCACCTGGTTGGAGCCATCGAGTACCTCGATCCCGACCACCCTTCGCTCGTGGTCGTAGTCGAGGATGACACCGGGACTGCTTTCGTCGCTTTCGTGCACCGGCACCTCGCGGAACAGGATCCGGAGCACGTCCGTCTCCGCGTCGTAGATGACCTTCATGGGCCGCTCCTGTTCCACGACCTCTCGCCAGACGTTACTCCCCCTCCTCCCCCGGCCAGACCTCCCCAATCTCCACGCGGCGGTGCTCGGACTGGGCCAGGCGGCCGGCTTCGACGATGGCGATCTTCTCCAGGAGCGCGTCGTAGGGGACCGGGGGACGGCTGGTGCGGAGCATCTTGCGGAACCGCTTGAGGATTCGCTCGCCGCCGGCCATGAACTCGAAGTCGCTGAACGGGCCGGAGTGCAGCGCGCCGACCTTGCTATAGGCCGCCGCGTAGAAGGCGCAGGAGCGGGGGAAGACGTCGACCGAGGTGTTGAGGATCAGCGCCTCGCGGCCATCGGCGTAGTGGACGCGGAGGATCTCCAGCGGCAGCTCACCCATGCACTCGACCCACACCGCCGCCCGCGACGGCTTGGCCTTGTGGACGCGGTTCATCAGCCCCTGCGCCAGCGCCACGCCGTGGATGATCCCGGCCAGGCCGGCGCCCACGCCCTTGGCCACCACCAGGCCCACCGGATCGATCTCCTCGAACCGCCGGCGGAACTGCTTCATGGCCGGGATCCACGACAGCAGCGAGGCCGAGTAGAGCGGCGTCTCGTACTCCACGGCCAGCTTGACGATGGCCTGGGCGTCGGCCAGGGTGCCGGCGAACGGTTTGTCGATGAACAGCGGGATGCGCTTTTCCAGGAACGGCCGGGCCAGCTTGAGGTGATCGCTGCCGTCGTCGTTGCAGTCCGCGATGAACGCCGCGTCGACGCCCTCGGTGGCCTCCGCGACGGTCTCGCAGACGGTGCCGGTGCCGCCGAAGGTGGTCGCGAACCGCTCGGCCCGGTCCCGCTCGTAGTCCCAGCAGCGGGCGATCTGGAAGCCGTTGACGAACGGCACGGTCCACTTCGTCGGGTCGTAGATGTCGGTGAAGTAGTGGTGGCAAACGTGGTTGTGCTGCCTGAACAAGAGCGGCTCCGGCCGCTGATAGAGCGCGCCGTACCAGTAGGCGTGGGTATCGCAGCGCAGCACCGCCAGCTTGTAGGTTGCCTTGCGCTCCTCGGCTTCGGCCATCTCCGGGTCTCCTTGGCCGGCTATCCGCGCGCCGGCTGGTACATCTCGATGATGTTGCCGTCCGGGTCGTACAGGTACAGGACCCAGCCAACCACCTGGCCGTCGCGGGCCAGCTCGACCGGCGGGCTCTGGAAGGTCGCGCCGGCCTCGCTGAGCTGATCGTAGGCCGCTTCCAGATCGTCGACCTGGAACGACAGGTGTCCGGCGCCGGGATCGCACAGCTCGAACTCGCGGACCTCGCCGCGCGGCTCCAGGTACTCGATCAGCTCGATCAGGAACCCCGCCGAATCCTCCATCACCGCGACCCGCAGCCGGGCGTTGGGATAGCCGGTCAACTGCTCAAACGCGTCGCCCTGACGGACCGCGTCGCGGACCAGCTTGAGGCCCAACTGCTCGGTGTAGAACGGCAGCGCGCGGTCCATGTCCGAGACCGTGTAGGCCGCGTGCCACGCCTTCAGGTTCATCCCGCCCTCCTTCAGCGCTTGAACAGGTGCTTCCAGTCGCAGAAGGCCATCTGCCCGCCATCGGCCACGATGGCCTGGCCGGTGACATAGCCGGCGTCGGGCCCGGTCAGATACCAGACCAGCCCGGCGATCTCCTCGGCGCTGCCGTAGCGCCGCAGGGGGATCAGCCGCAGGTAATCGGCGGCGGCCTGTTCGTCGGCCAGCAGCTCGGCGTTGGCCGGGGTGTCGATGACTCCGGGACAGACGGCGTTGACCCGCACCCCGTGCGGCGCCAGCTCGCCGGCGACGGTCCGGGTCAGCGCCAGCAGCGCCGCCTTCGAGGCGTCGTAGGCGGTCGAGCCCTGGCTGGAGACCAGCGCGTTGCGCGAGGCGACGTTGACGATGCTGCCGCGCGCGGAGCGGACCATGCCGGGCGCCAGCTCGCGACAGAGCACGAACGGCGCGGTGACGTTGATCCGGAAGATGCGCTCCCAGCGGTCGGTCCCGATGCGACCGAACGGCTCGTAGCACCAGGTGCCGGCGTTGTTGACCAGAATGGTCACCGGTCCGTGGTGCTCGGTCAGCTCGGCGGTCAGCGCCGGCAGCCCGTCGACGTCGGTCAGGTCGTGGACGCAGGGAATGGCTTCCGGCACGCCCTCGATCAGCGCCTCGCGCGAGCGGTCGAGGGCAATCACCGGGATGCCTTCGCGCAGCAATCGTTCGGTCACCGCCCGCCCGATGCCCTGCGCCGCGCCGGTGACCAAGGCCAGCTCATCGACCATGGCCGCGCCTCCTAACGCATCAACAGCCCGCCGTTGACCTCGATGATCTCGCCGGTCACGTAGGACGCCTCGGCCGAGGCCAGGAAGAGGACCGCGCCCACCACCTCCGCCGCGGCCCCGATACGCTTCATCGGCACCAGCCTGGCCCACTCGCCCAGCTTTTCGGCGCCCGTCCACCGCTCCTGCATGGGCGTGTCGATCAGCCCCGGCGAGACGGCGTTGACCCGTACCCCGCCGGCGGCGACCTCCTTGGCCAACCCCCTTGTGAGCGCGTTGCCGCCGCCCTTGGCCGCCGCGTAGGGCACGGTCCCGCCGCCGCCGCCGGTGTGCCCGGCGATGGACAGGACGTTGACGATGGCGCCCGCGCCCTGGGGCAGCATGATCCGCAGCGCCGCCCGGCAGCAATAGAACAGGCTGTCCAAGTTGACCGCGATCATCTGGTGCCAGAGCTCGTCGGGGCACTCGGCGATGGGGTGCCGGCCCATCCACTCGCCGGCGTTGTTGACCAACACGTCGAGCCGCCCGCAGCGGTCGGCGACGGCGCCGAACAGAGCCCGCACGGACTCCCCGTCGGCGACGTCGGCCGGCAGCGCGAAGGCCCGCCCGCCCGCCGCCTCGATCTCGGACACCACCGCCTCGGCGCGTTCCCGGCCGGAACGGTAGTGCACGCCGACCTCGGCGCCCTCGCCCGCCAGCGCCAGCGCCACGGCCCGGCCAATCCCACTGCTGGCCCCGGTGACCAGCGCAACCTGCGACGCGAACCGCTCGCCCACCGTGCCCTCCTCGTCGGTCCAGGTGTTCCGCGCGGCGGGCGGCGGACCTCCCCGTCACCTACCGGACCATCTCCTGACAATCGGAGCCGTTTATCATAGGATCTGGGTGGGTAAGCAACTGCTGCGGGCGGGTGGGGCGGTTGGGTGTTCTCCGTGCGACGGGCCGGAAGCCGCCGGTCTGCCGGACCGCGGTGACGGCCGGTGGCCGCGGCGCGGCGGTGGGTTGGGAGGAGGTCCGAGCATGACAGATGATCGCCGAGGTGCCTTTACGTTGATCGAGCTGCTGGTGGTGATCGCGATCATCGCGATCCTGGCGGCCATTCTGTTCCCGGTGTTCGCCAAGGCGCGTGAGAAGGCCAGGCAGTCGAGCTGCTCCAGCAACCTGAAGCAGATCGGCGTGGCCGAGCTGTCGTACGTCCAGGACTACGACGAGGTCCATCCTCCCACCAGCCTGGACAACAACACCGGTGGGCGCTGGTACTCGTACTTGTCGTTCATGGATCTGGTCACGCCGTACGTCAAGAACGACCAAATCTGGGCCTGCCCGAGCTGGGCCACAGTGCCCACGGGGAGCAGCCTGAAGGTCGCCTACAAGCCGACCATGCGCTGGACCGGCTGCTACAGCAACAGCAGCGGGTACGGGCTGCACCCCGAGACGCCCTCCTCGTCGGGCCCGACGGTGTCCATGGCCGAGGTCGGCGCGCCGGCCGAGACGTTCATGGTGTTCGAGTCCGACTTCAGCCAAGGCGGCGGCTTCCGCGCCTGCGACCTGGCGCCGACCTGCCTGGAGGACCGCCACAACGACGGCGGGAACGTGGTCTACGCCGACGGGCACGTCAAGTGGCTCAGCCAGCAGAGCGTCAAGCAAGGCATGTTGACCACCACCGAAGGTGACTGAACTCGGCTTGGCGGGACCATGGCCCGAGGCGACCTTCGCCAAGGCCGCCGCCGGTTGGCAGGTGGAGTGTAGGCTCAACGACCGGCGGGGGACCGGGGTGGTCGAGGTGTAGCCTCAGTCCGCCCTCACGAAGTCGATCAGCGGCTGGAGGTCGTGCTCCCAGAAGATCGTGACGCCTTGGTCGTCCTGAGCCTGGACGAGGTTGGTCAGCTTGTAGACTCCGGCCAGGACCGCGGCCGTCACGGCTTGGCTGCCGAACGCCTCGGACCACTTGCTGGCCTTGCCGCCGGTCTCGCGGTTGAGCCGCTTGACGCTGTTGATGGCGCTGTTGGAGACCTTGCACTCGATGGCCAGGAGGCGGCCGTCGCGGAGCCGCACCGGCACATCGCACTTGGCTCCGGCAAGGATGGTCTCCCGCGCGAAGCACCCGCGACGAAGGTCGTCGATGGTGCTGACCTCCGGCAACGGCCCTTCGTTCAAACGATAGCCGGCGGCCTTCAGGGCCTTTGCCGTGGCCGCCTCCTGCTGGCTCGACGACTCCATGCGCTTGGCTGTGGAGACTCGGCTGGCCGCTATCAGGCCGGTGGTCCAGTCGATCGCTGTGCGGCGCTCTACATCGGTCGGCCGACGGCGACCGGCGGGGTCATCGAGCCAGGGGTACCGGAATGGGTCCAGCGACGCTCTGAGCACCGCCGCGATGCGTCCGGCGTGCTCGAAATCGAGGCGTGACGCGCCCGGTCTCCCACCCGACAGGGTGGCCAGATCATCGGCGCTGATCACCGGCGCCGTCAGGTAGCGAGCCGGCGCGACCAGGCTTGGTTGTTCCGCCAGACCTTCCGCGGTGAGGCTCAGCAGGTCGGCGGTGGCCTCGAACAGGGCTGCCACCGTCGGCCGGGCCTCGATAAACACCTTCCGATACCGTTCGGTACGGTGCCAGCCTGAGATCATCTGCTCCACCGCGACGGCGCTGTCCCGCTCCAGTTCCTCCCGTGACCAGCGCGGCGGATCGCGCCACTGCTTGCGCATCGGCTACCCCCGCGCTCCGCCGTTGAGCAGCTCCTCGGGCGCCGGCATCGGCAGAGCCTCCATCTCGCCCGGCTCGAATTTTTGCAGTCCGCCGTGGTAGGTCCGAGACGCGCCGGCGAAACTCGCGCGGTGGTCGTTGAGGTGGGCCACCACGGCGGCAAGCTCCGCGTCGGTCATCGCCCGCCTCGGGTACAGGCCGTGGAACACGTTGAGCAGGCACAGGCCGTCGGGATTGAGCGCGAAGGCAGGCGGCTGCCGGGCCATGTAGGTGGCGACGATGGGCGGTGCCTTGGCGCCCAGGTGCCACCATGGGTGGCGATTGCGGCACAGATAGCGCTCGGCCACGCCGGCCCGCTCCCCGCTGGCCAGGTACCGCCGCAGTGGCTCGCTGTCCGGGCTGGCCAGGTCGAGACCGCGGGGCAGGTCGAGCAGGTACTTGCGGTCCTCAGCCCGGACCACCCCGTCGGCCTCGAACACTTCCCGCGCCCGGGACAGCACCGGACGCGCCCACCGCTGCAACCCCCAACCGGCCACCTCGGCGCCCGAAAGGACGAAGAACGCGTTGCAGCCGGTGGCCACGCCGCGGCTGACCTTGAACCAGTCCCCCAACCGGCCGGTCGGACCGCCGTTCCGCGAGGCGACATGGTTGAACCACGGCGTCCACCGTGCGGACGTGGCGAGCTGGGCTCGCTCGACCGGCTGGCCGCCCGCCAACTCGCACAGCGCAGCCATGCCCGGCGCCGTTCGCAGCCGAACCGGACCGCTCGGTTGACCGACCCGGAAGCAGGTGATCACCGCCGTGGTCATGGCGTCGTCGAAGGCGCTGCTGGCGTGGTCGAGCAGGTGCAGGCTCTCGCCGCCCAGGCCATTGAGGAGCGCGTGCCGAACGGCTCCGCCGTAGTTCACGTCGAGCCACTCGGCGCTGGTGATGAAGGTGCCCACGTCACCGGGCAGCGCGTGCTCCAAGGTGGCCAGGAAGAAGTGAGCGTGGAGCCCGGCCAGCCCGGACCACGGCAACCCGTGGCGCTCGGCCATCCGCCGGGCGTGTTCCTTGGTCGCGCCGTCCAGGTCGTGGTGTCGGACGTAGGGCGGATTCGAGACGAACGCGGTGCGGCCGGTCGGGTCGCGCAGCTCCGTTCCGGTGTAGTCCGCCTGAAGCACCCTTGCGCCGTGGCCGCCGACGCAGGCCAACACCGCCCGGGTGATCAGCGTCGCGATCGGGTCCAGGTCCACCGCCGTCACCGGCAGATCCGGCCGCGCTCGCACGGCGGCGGCCGAGAAGCGACCACTCCCGCACCCGGCGTCGAGCAGCCGATCCGGCTCCGCGGCCAACGCCCACTCGACCATCGCCCGGACCACCGGCGGCGGGGTGTAGAACGCGCCGAGCCGGCGCCGCTCGGTCGTGGCCCGGAGACGGAGGTAGGTCTCGCCCAGCGGATCGGCGCCGGCCCGGATGCTGTCGCCCAGGGAGTCGCTATCGCCTCGCCACGGTCGGGCGGTCGCGGCGACGCGGCGCTCCTCGTCACTGAGCGGCCCGCCGCAGGACAGCGCGCCCCGCGCCACGCAGCAGCCGATCAGCTCCTCGACGGAGCGGACCAGCAACACCTGCTCGCCGGCTGTGACGGCCGCCATCGGCGCTTGCCTCGGGCCCAATCATACGACAACCCGACGGAGGCCGCCACCTTCCGGGAGGCGTTCAGCCGACGTGGATCGCGATGGTCTTGAGGTCCGTCATCGCCTCCAGCGTGTGGCGGCCACCCAGCCGGCCGAGACCACTGCCGGTGCCCGAGGCGCCGCCGAAGGGGAGATGCGTCTCCCAGTAGTTGGTGAAGTCGTTGACCACCACGATCCCCGTGCGCAGCTTCTCCGCCCAGCGCCAGGCGCGGGTCAGGTCCCTGGTGAACACCGCCGAGACCAGGCCGAGGCGGCAGGCGCGGATGGTCTCCCAGGCTTCGTCCTCGTCGTCGAACGAGGCCACCGGGGCGATGGGGCCGAAGGTTTCCTCGCGGTTGAGCAGACTGTCGCGGGTGAACCCGGTCAGCACCGTCGGCTGGTAGTAGTTGCCGGGCAGCAGGTGCTCGGGCTGCCGACCGCCGCAGACGATCTCCGCCCCGCGGGAGACGGCGTCCGACAGGTGGGCGCGCATCTTCTCGACCACGCCGGGGTTGTTCAGCGGGCCGAGGGTGGTCCGCTCGCAGAACGGGTCGCCGACCACCCAGGTGCCGGCTTGCGCGACCAGTTTCTCGACCAGCGGCTCGGCCACCGACCGGTGGGCCAGCACCCGTTCGGTGGCCGAGCAGACCTGGCCGGCGGCGAGGAACGAGCAATCGGCGATCTGCTTGGCCGCCCAGTCCAGGTCGGCGTCGTCGAGGACTACCGTCGGGCCGTTGCCGCCCAGCTCGAGGAGCAGCGGCTTGCCGGCGGCGCGATCGGCCACGAGGCGACCGGTGCCGGAGCCGCCGGTGAGCGCCACGGCGTCCACGTCGGGATGGCTGACCGCCTCGTCACCGACCACCGCGCCGGGGCCGGTGACCAGGTTGACCACCCCGTCCGGCAGCCCGCCTTCGAGCATCGCCTCGAGCAGCTTGATCCCACAGATGGAGGTGGTCGGCGAGGGTATCCAGACGACCGCGTTGCCGGTGGCGATGGCCGCGGGGAGGTACTCCGAGGGGATGGCGATGGGGAAGTTGAAGGGCGTCAGGACCGCGTACACGCCGCGCGGCTGACGGATCGAGAAGACGCGTTTGTGCGGGTCCTGGACGGGGATGCACGAAGTCTCCAGCCACTTGATCTGCTCGGCGTACATCCGGAACATGCCGGCCGCCTCGGCGGCCTCGGGCTCGGCCTCGGTGCGCAGCACGTGGCCCTGCTCGGTGACCAGGATCCGCGCCAAGTCGTCCGCCCGAGCGTCGATGGCGTCGGCCATGTCGAGCAACAGGCGCGAGCGTTCCCAGACGGACATGGCCGCCAGTTTCAGCTGCGCGGCGCGCGCCGCGGCCACGGCCCGGCGGACATCTTCGCGGTCGCCCTTCGGCACCAGCCCAATCGGCCGGTTGTCGTGTGGATTGACGGCCTCGTAGTACTCGCCACCGACGCTTGGCACCCATTGACCGCCGATGTGGAGCGAGTAGCGTTCCAAGGCTTCTCCCTGATCGCGTGGTTCTCGCAGACCGGCCGGGCCGGTGGTGTCACGGCTCGGCGAGCAGATCGTCGAGGATGACGGTCGGCAACACTTGGACCCGCCTGAACCCGGCGTCGTTGGTCACGAACATGGCGCACTGGTGGAGCGCCGCGGTGGCCGCATGGATGGCGTCGGGCGTGCGCAGCGAAGGCACGTCAGCGCGCATCTGCGCCGCTCCCTCCAGAACTGCACGAGTCACCGGCAGCAGCCTCAGCCGCGTGCCGTCGAGCAACTCATCGTACATCCGCAGCAGCACTCGGTTCCCCTGGCGGCGCGGCCGCACCGTCACCTCGAGACGCACCAACTCGCTGGCGACGATCTCGACTTGCTTCGTCTTGGCGGCAAGCCAGAGGGGCAGCAGTAGTGACGCATAGACATCGTGACCCTCGATGGAGTAGATGAGGATCTGTGCATCAACACCGACCGCGCCCCCGGCCGGCGGCGTCAGCGATCCCATGAATCGCGTTCTTCCTGGAACTGGCGCTCGATCTCGGCCCACTCTTCCGGAGTGTGACTGCGCGGCGGCAGGCTTTCCAGGTAATCCAGGATCGACATGCGCCCCTCAGAATCCTGAACCTGCTCCCGGACGATCAACTCGACCTTGCGCCCCACCTCCACCTCCGGGGCAGTAACCTCGATGCGGTGGCCGGGCAGGACGGTCGTCACCAACTTGTAGGCCTTCGCCATCGCGTGCTCCTCGGCGGACCCCGCCAGTGTACTGCCATTATAGGCTCCCTGACGCCGCCAATCCACCTGCCCGCCGAGCTCAGGCCGTCTCCGCCAGGAACTCCTCGTACAGCTCCAGCGGCCGATTGGCCTCGGCGTCCAGCTCGATCACCGCCAGGCGGACCTTGACCGTCCGCTCGGTGCCGATCAGCAGATCGTCCCCGAAGAGGGAGAAGTAGAGGGGGTTCTGGTCCTTGAACGGGTCGGTGAGATCGTCCGAATCGTAGCCGGTGATGGCGGCGAAGGCGTGCTCGGGCCGGGACATCATCACCGCCGCCAGCTTCCGCTCGGGGTCCGCCTGGTACATCACCGGTTTGGCGTAGTACCGCTGCGGGTTCCACTGATAGAGCGCCCAGATGCGGTTCCAGCGCCCGTCGGTGCTGCGGACCGAGGCGTGCTGATCGCGGGGGAAGACCAGCCCGGTGCCGGCGAAGACGTCGTTGTAGACCGGCGCGATCCACTCGTCGGCGCCCTGGCCGCGCGCCCATTGGCAGCCTTGCACGTAGACGTGCGGCTGCCAGGTCGGCGGAAAGTAGTTGGACAGAAACAGCTCGTAGGCGGGATAGACCCACTGCGAGCGGACCGTCACCTCGAGATCGATCAGGTTCGGCTCGCGGAAGGTGTACCGCGCTTGCAGCTCACACCGGTGCGTCTCGGCGGCGGGCCAGTCGACCACCACGCCGGCGCCCTCCTGCAGAGCGGTGCGGTCGTAGTCGCGCGCCGCCTTCATGCACAGGTTGGTGGAGAACAGCAGGAACAGGTTGAGCAGGTCGTACCGCTCGTGGACGACGTCGATCCCGGTCGGCTTGTGGACCAGCGTCTTCACCCCGTGACGGGCGCCGTAGGGCAGCAGGAAGCCCTTCAGCAGCTCGGTCTCGAACTGCCAGCCGTTCTGGTCCGGATCGTGTTGCAGCAGCATTGTGAGCGCTCCCTTACTCCCAATTAGCCAGGGCATAGCGCGTGCCGCCCTGGCGAAACGCGGCGTTGACCAGGCTGTCGGGGTCGTCCGGGTCGCCGTACCGGCTGTGGAAGTCCGCCTCGATGCGTCGTTCCAGCCCGGTCGGCTCGGCCAGCGGCAGGTCGACCCAGACATTGCCCCGGTCGTGGCTCTCGCGCAGGGCGAACAGGATCTCGATGTCGGTGCGGGCGTTGCGCGGCCCGTAGACCACCTGCCCGCCCGAGCCCACCGCGGCGTGGAAGGCCAGCAGGATCTCCATCCGCGCCACCTCGTCGCCGTCGGCGCAGCGATACTGCTTGTACGGGTTCTCGAAGACCACCGGCGGGTCGGTCTCGACCCGGATGTGGTCGAGCACGATGGTCCCGTCGACCTCGGTGGTCTCGGTCAGGAACGGATACTCGCGGTAGTCGCTCTCGTTGCCGAGGAACAGCCGGTCGTCCATCAGTTGACCGAGGTCGCCCTCGAGCTGCCAGGTGCGCCGCAGCCGCCCGCGCGGTGGGCTCTCGTAGAGACAGGTGACCCCGTTGTCGAACTCGATTACCGCGTGGTCCCAGCGGTCCCGCGTCCGCAGGGGGTCGACGTAGTGCTTGAACGGCGGCACGGCGACTTCCTGGGTGTAGCCCAGCACCCGGTTCGGCTTGGCGCCGATCAGCATCCGCACGCCGTTGATGCCGTGGTAGTCGGCCTTGTTGGTGTACATCATCCGCGCGTGCTGGACGGTGCCGATCAGCCCGGCCTTGAGGATCTTGCGCTTCAGCCGCTCGACCGCCCAGCGCCAGACCTGCTCGGTCACCTCGAACACCACCTGGTGCTCGGCGCAGACCTCGATCAGCTTGTCAGCCAGGCCGCAGGTGGGCGCGACGGGGATCTCGGTGATCACGTGCACCCCGCGCCGGGCGGCCACCTGAACCGCCATCACGTTGGCGTCGGGCGGGGCGCCGTTGAGGATCACCTCGGGTCCGGCCTCGTCCAGCAGCTCGAGCAGGTTGGCGTAGCCCGGAACGCCCCATTTCTCGGCGCTGGCCTGCCGTTTCTCCGGGACCACCTCGCACAGGCCGCAGAACTCGTAGAGTTCGTCGGGTTCCGACAGCTTGGCCAGGGTCGACATCCAGCTCTGGCCGCGACCGGTCCCGGCCCCGACCATGGCGATCCGCAGCTTGCTCATGACTTCCTCCGCGAGCGCTTCGTCAGGGCGCCAGGTACGACTGCACCTCGACGAAGTTGAACATGATCTCCTGCCCGGCCGGGCCGCCGGGCCGGCCGTCGACCCAGTCCGAGATGGTCAGCCGGGCTTCCTTCCCGGCGGGCGTGAAGACGATCCAGAAGTAGTTCATCCAGGCCCGGTGCTGGTCATCGAACGGGCCGAAGTGGTGGCTGTAGCAGTTGGGGAAGACGTGCTGGAAGGAGTGCTCCCGGTCGACGGCCACGCCGTCCAGGTTCACCGCCAGGCCCAGCTTCTGCTTGACGCCCAGCTCCTTGGCGTCGGCGCAGAACAGCTTGAGCGAATAGGGCCGGCCGGGCTCCAGGTGGCGAATCGTCTGGGTGACTTGGTTGGCCTTGCCCGCCGAGCGGCGCAGCTTGAGCACCGACTGGCCCGCCGAGCGGTCCGGATAGCGCCCCTGCAGGAAACCGAACCCGTCGGCGCGGCCGGCCGTGATGGATCCCGGCTCGGCCTCGGCCAGGGTCCACCCCGCCGCCGCTTCGGCGAAATCCGGGTTGGTCAGGTGGTCGAGGCGGTACGGTCCGGCCGACAGCCGCTCACTGCGGCCCTCGATGGCGTAGTGCCGGAACAGGCGCATCACCCAGCGCACGGTCTCCTCGTCGGAGTAGCTGGAGAGGTAGCTCTGGATGCCGTACAGCCCGAAGCAGGACGGGCTGTTGGCCAGGGCGTGGAACTGCATGTCGAGGAACACGCGGTAGTCGGTCCAAGGGCAGACGTTGAGGCTCTCGGGCGGCTGCGAGAAGGTGCCGATGGTGTAGACCACGTGTCGCGCCGCGCCGGGCAGGGCGCGCTCCCAGGCGCCCATGCCCAACGACACGAAGGTGCGCACGACGCGCTGCGCGGCGACCTCGTCGGGCGGCTCCATCAGATACCGCTCGAACCCGAACTTGCCGCCGGCGGCGATGACCGTCTCGCAGAACCGCCGGCCGTGCGGCGTCGAGGCCATCACGCCGCCGTAGGGGTAGAGCCGCTTCCCGCGCAGTGCCGGGTCGGCCCCGATCCGGCGAAGGGCCTCGGCCCAGGCGTCGTAGTGCGCCTCGTCGTACCCGTTGAACTCGTCGAGGTAGGAGCCGTCGAGCAGCGGGTCGGTCAGCCCGGGGATCTTGCGCCAGTACGCCTCGGCCTCGTCGGCGGTGACGGCGGTGCGGGTGCCGGGCACGCCGGCCGAGCCGACCCAGCGCTTGCCCTGCCGATGCCAGGCCTCGATCACCGCCCGGTTGCCCTCGCCGCCGGGGCCCACCAGGACGTTGGCGTTCGGCGCCACGTAGCGGTCGAGGAACGCGCCGTCGTAGCGCCCGTACTCGGTTACGTGGGGATTGGCGCCATAACTGGCGAAGGCCAGCTCGGGGATGCTCCGGGCGATCAGCCGGTCGAGTCCGCCCGCGCCGTCCACCGCCAGTTCGTGGTCGCCTTTGGCGACGCACCGCATGGCCTCGACGGTGCCGGCCGCGGCGGTGCGCAGGACCTCGGTCCCGTCGAGCTTGACCGCCGCCGGCGCGGCGCCGCGCGCCGTGGCGGACAGGAACAGCCAGCCGTCCCGAGGCATGGTCACGGTCAGCTTGCCCGGCACCGGCGCCCCGGCGTCGGCCAGCTCGGCGACCAGGTTGTTGAGCACCCGTGCCCGCGGCGCATCGGGCCAGGTGGGTCGCTCCGGCCAGGCCACGGTGGCCAGCGACGGCTTGCCCACCGGCTCGCCGCCGGCCTCGGCGACCGCCTCCAGGGTCAGCTCCCCGGGCCGCGGCTCGCGCTGCTTGAGGGTCACCGCCAGCTCGGGCTCGGCCACCGGCACGGCGGCGGTGGCCAGGGACTCGCCGCCGCGGCGGAGGTCGACCCGGCAGATGGTCCCGGCCGGCAGCTCGCCCAGCCCGCGGAGGTTGAGCAGCACGGTCAGCTCGCCGGAGAAGGCCGCCGGCTCGGCGTCGATCTCGATGGCGCCGCTGAGGTGGCTGGTGCGATACCGTTGGGCCACTTCCTCGGCCGTCAGCGCGCGGCTGAAGACGCGGACCTCGTCCAACAGGCCGCGGTAACGCGCGCCGCGGGTGAACTCCGCCTCGCCGGTGCTGGTGCCGAAGAAGAACCCCGGCGCCGGGGGCACGGTGGCGATGGTCAGCTTGCGCGACCCGGCCTCGCGGCCGTCGACGTACAGTCGCAGCAGCCCGCCCTCGAAGGTGCCCACGACGTGGTGCCAGGCGCCGGCGGCCACGGCGGCGTTGACGTTGCTCCCGCCGCCGCCGACGTACCACCAGCAGCGGCCGTCGCTGTAGTAGGTCAACACGTAGCTGGCGTACTTCTTGCCGACGATGCCCGGCTCGCCGCTGGGCACGCCCTCGGGCTTGAGCCAAGCCTCGACGGTGACCGCGTGCCCGACCCGGAAGGCCGCGGGATCGCCGAAGTCGACCTGGTCGTCGACGCCGTCGAAGCGGAGGCAGTACCCGTCGCCGTAGCGTTCCCAGGCACAGCCGGCAAGGCTGCCGTGGAGTCCGTTGCCGCTCCGGTCGTGGACCACCTCCCCCTGCCCGTCGTCGCAGGTGTACCAGGCCACCAGACCGTCTTCGGCCGGTGCGAGAGGAGCCACGGCCGCCAGCCACAAGAGCGCGCCGAGCATGGGTTCCTCCGAGTCCGGCCGGAGTTCGCCGCGGGGTCCGGAATCCTCCCGATCTCGGCTCGGCCAGCGCCGGACTCCCCCAGGTTCGTTGTCAACCGGTGACGGCGATGTTATGATGCAATCAGCAGGCGGTCGTGCCCCCGTTGCCAGGATCGAGACCATGGTGGACAAAGCCAGCGTCTTCGCCGCCGAAACAACCGCAGACCGCAGCGACCGGCCGCATCACGAATGCGGTGTGTTCGGGGTCTACGGGGAGGCCCTGGACGTCGCCCGCCTGACCTACTTCGGCCTGTTCACCCTCCAGCACCGCGGCCAGGAATCGGCCGGCATCGCCGTCAGCGATGGCCACGAGGTGGTCATTCACAAGCAGATGGGCCTGGTCAACCAAATCTTCGACGAGGCCACCCTGTCCCGGCTGCGCGGCCACATCGCCGTCGGGCACGTGCGGTACAGCACCACCGGGTCGAGCGTCCTGCGCAACGCGCAGCCGATCCTGATTGGCGACCACGAGCTGTCGCTGGCGCTGGCGCACAACGGCAACCTGGTCAACTCCGGCGAGCTGCGCGACCAGTTGGAGCGGCGCGGGATGCGTTTCCACGCCACCTCCGACAGCGAGGTGATCGCCCGCCTGCTGCACCGCGAGCTGGCCTTCGGCGCGCCCATCGAGGAGGCCATGACCACGGTCATGGGCCAGCTCGAAGGCGCCTACTCGCTGGTGGTGATGACCGAGAACGAGCTGATCGCCTGCCGCGACCCGCACGGGTTGCACCCGCTGTGCATCGGCCGGCTCAACGGCAGCGGCTACGCCTTCGCCTCGGAGACCTGCGCGCTGAACGCCGTCGGCGCGAAGCTGATCCGCGAGATCGATCCCGGCGAGGTGTGCATCGTCGACGAGGACGGCATCCGCTGGCACCAGGCCATCGAATCGCCGCGCTCGGCCATGTGCATCTTCGAGACCATCTACTTCGCTCGGCCCGACAGCCACATCTACGGCCGCTCGTTGCACGAGGCCCGGCGCCGGATGGGCGAGGTCCTGGCGGCCGAGCAGCCGGCCGACGCCGACGTGGTCATCCCCGTCCCGGACACCGGCACGCCCGGCGCCATCGGCTACTCCGCCGCCTCGCGCATCCCCTTCGACATGGGCTTGGTCAAGAGCCGGTACATCCAGCGGACCTTCATCCAGCCCGATCCGCGCCAGCGGGAGATGGGCGCCAAGCTGAAGTTCACCACCATCCCCGAGACGCTGGCCGGCCGCCGGGTGGTGATCGTCGACGACAGCATCGTGCGCGGCACGACCACCCGGAAGCTGGTGCAGATCGTCCGCGACGCCGGGGCGCGGGAGGTCCACCTGCGGATCTTCTCGCCGCCCATCAAGTGGCCGTGCTTCTACGGCATCGACATGGCCACCCGCGACGAGCTGGTGGCGGCGGTCCACGAGTTGGACGAGATCCGCGCCCTGGTCGGCGCCGACAGTCTGGGCTACCTCTCCACCGCCGGCCTGGCGCGCGCGCTGGGCGTCAGCGCCAAGCACTTCTGCTGGGCCTGTCTGACCGGCAAGTACCCCATCCCGGTGCCCAAGGAGCTGCGCGACGCCAAGCACCTCCACGAAGGCTGCGCCTCGCCCGAGTCGGAGCCGTTCGAGCGCGAGCCGCTGGTGGTGGCCGGGGCGCTTGAGGACGAGGGGCTGCTGTAGGCTCGGCCCGGGACATATAGGACAAATGTGTCCTATTGGTCTTCTCGTCCGGGATGCCGCCAGAGGTACCCGCACACCGCGATCTGCCACAGCGACAGGCCCAGGCCGAGCACGCCGTACTGCTTCCACCAGGCTTCGCTCACCCAGGCCAGGATCCACGGCACATGGGCGGCCCAGGCGGCGGCGCGGGGGCGGCCGGAGCGGACCAGCCACCAGGGCACGCAAAGCACCGCCGGGAGCAGCAACACGTGCATGTGGATGCCGGTCAGCGGCGGCAGGAGCAGTGCGGCCGAGAGGGCCAACCCGAACCCGGCGCCGTGCGCCACGGCGGAGTCCGCCCGGCCCAGGGCCAGCGCGGCGGCCACAAGGGCCAGCAGCATCACCGCCCGGATCACGTTCACCACCGGGGCCAGCAGCGGCCCGGCCGGCTCGAGATACCCCCCCGGCCCGAGCGTGGGCAGGCGGTCCGAGCGCCCGCCGGTGAACACCAGCCGGAGCGAGTTCTCCAAGCTTTCGTTGTCGGGGAAGGTGATCACCGAGCGGAGTTGGTCGCTGTCGGCCACCTCGCGCCGCCAGGAGGCCAGGTGGTCGAGGTTGGCCTGCCAGCCCAGCACCAGGCCGGGGATGACCAACAGGAACAGGGCCACGCCGGCAGCCAGACCGATCGCTACCGGCCGCGCCCCGCGCACCCGCTCGGCTGGTGAGACCGCCAGCATCATCACCAGGACCAGCGCCGGCAGCGCCGGGGTGATCTTGATCACCGCCGCCAGGCCGAGCAGCAAACCTCCGGCCAGGCGCCGCCAACAGGTCTCGCCGTGTCGCGCCAGCCGGAAGGCCAGGAGCATCAGCCAGACCAGCAGCACCCCCACCTGCCCGCAGCGGTAGCAGGCGGTGAGGTGGTGGAAGACGGTCAGCAGCCCGGCGGTGGCGATGAACCGCGGCAGGCCGCCCGCCAGCGCCGCCAGCCGCCGGCACTCGCCGGCCGCCAGGAGCGTGAAGCCGATGCTCAGGACCAGCCAGAGCAGCGCCTGGACTCGGGTGTCGAGCCCGGCCAGCGGCGCCACGGTCAGGGCGAACAGAGGCGGGTAGAGGTAGCGCAGGCCGGCGGGGTTCTCGACCAGGTAGGGGTCACCCGGCCCGAAAAAGGCCGCGCCGGCGGTGGTGTAGCAGGTGAAGTCGGTAGCATGCGCGCCGGGCTCGCCGGGCACCACCCCGGACCGGCGCCAGACGTTCGGACCCAGCGCGGCCAGCATGACCACGGCGTACAGGGCAGACAGCGCCGGCCAGCTCCGCCACCTCGCGCCACCGGTCACCGCGCCGCTCCGTACGGCGACGCGAATTCGGCCGCGGACCCGGCCCTCCTGCCCGGCGGGCGCCGCGCGGGCGGAAACGAATCGGCCGGCGGCGACTCTAGACTCGCGGTCACGAGGCCGCCTCCCGATGCGAAGCTGCGTGCAGATCCTGCTCAAGCCGTTGCTGCGGGCCGAGACGCCGACCGTGGAGCTCGGCCTGGCGCCGCTGCCCGACGTCCCGCCGGTCGTGCCGGGCTGCGGCGAGCCGCTGTTCGACGTCGTCGAGGCGCTGCTGCGCTACCACGGCGTCGAGACCGATCCCATCTGGCTGATGGGCGTCAGCGGCGCCGCCTTCCGGCTGGCCTGGCGGTCCGACCTGGTCTGTTGCCCCAGCGCGCTGCACGTCTACGACAGCGATCCCTTCGACACCGTCGGCCGGGCGGTCGGGGTGGCCTGGCGCCGCCGCGGCGGGCTGACCTTCGAGCGGGCCCTGCAGTTGGTCCGCCGCCAGCTCGCGTTGGGCCGGCCGGTGCTCACCTCCGGCTTGCAGACCGCCGCCGAGTGGACGCTGGTGGTCGGGATCGGCTCGCTGGAATACCGTCCCGGCCGCTGGCACAACGATCCGCTCGTGCCGACCGTCGGGCTGACCACCCGGTCGCGCGCCGACGACGGCGGTCGGTATACCAATGTGGTGGCCAATCCCTGGTCGGGCTATTCGCCCGGTCCGCCGAGCCACCGGCTGTGGTGCCGAACGCCGTTGGTCTGGATCGAGCACGCCTGCCAACCGGCCGAGCCGGGCCAGGTCCTGCGTGACGCGTTGCAGCGGGCGGTCGGCGCCGACGGCGCCGGGTGGGGGCCGTACGTCTGCGGCGTGGCCGCCTACCGGGCCTGGATCGAGCTCCTCCGCGCCGACCCGGCGGCCGACGACCTGCGCGAGGCCGAGCTCCAACGCCGGGCCTGGGCCAATGCCTTCATCGCCGAGCGGCTGTCGGCCGCCCGGACGGACGCCGTCCGCTTCCTCGAAGCCGCGGCGGGCGAGCTGGCCAGCCGGCCGGCGCGCCGGCTGCTGGCCCTGGCCGCCAGGGAGTACGAGACCGTGGCCGACGGACTGGCGGGCGTGGCGGGCAGGTTCCGGCCCGATGGCGTGCCGGCGCTGGGCGCCTACCTCGACGGCGCGGTGCGGGAGCAGTCGGTGACCCAGCTCGGGCAGTGCTACCGGGCCGAGAAACTGGCCCTCGGCTACCTGGCCAAGGCGCTCGGTCGGCTGGGCTGAGCGACTGCGGCCGGTGACTCCTTCGGCTCCGACGCGGCCAGCGCGTCGGTGATGGCCCCGCCGACCGTCTCCTGGAGGAAGCTCAGCGCCGCGGCTCGGGCCTCGGCCTCGACCCGCGCCTGCTCGGCTTCGGCCACCGCCAGCTCGCCGCCGCGGAGGGTCGGCACCGCCGCCGGCCGGCCGTTGATCACCGCCGCCGGCGACGGCCAGCCTGGCGTCACGGTCAACTGCTGGACCCGGTCCGGCATGACCAGCAGCGTGTCGGCCAGATAGGCGCGCGGCAGCCGGACGGTGATGGTCACCGCCTGCCGGGCCTCGAGTCGCGCCACGGCGGCCGGGGCGAACGGCCTGGCCGCCACTCGGTAGGCCCCCACCCCGCCCGGACACCAAGTCCGGTAGGCCTCCGGCGCGCCCTGCGCCGCGGCCGACCGGGCCGCGGCCGCGGACACGTCGCGCAGCGCAGCGCCGGGCTGCACCGCACCGGCCAGCGCGACGTACAGGCGGCGGGCGGTAACCGCGGCCTCGGTCGCCTCGGGCCGCGTCTCCGGCGTCACGGTGCGGCCCACGGTGGCCAGCAGACCCCACCGCTCCCCGGTCACGTGCACGGCCGCGCCGCTGGGCAGCGTGGTCGGCCCGGCGGCGGTCAGGCCATCGCGCTCCAGCCGGTCGAGCGCGGTCACGCGCACGTCGCGGGGGACCACCCTGGCCTGCCGCAGCGCCTCGGCCAGCCGGCCGGCCAGCTCGGCTTCGGTCATCGCGGCGCGGGCTCGGCCCACCACGCTCGCCACGGTCTCGCCGGTCACCGCCGCCAGCCAGGCCAGCCGCTCGCGCTCGAGCTGGCCGAGCGTCAAGCGCCAGGGCAGCAGCTCGTCGCGGACGTACTCGGTCCCAGGCAGGTGCGTATCGGCGGCGATCACCCCCACGCCGGCCACCGAACGCACGGCCCGGACCAGCGCCGCGTCGTCCCGGCCGACATCCCAGCGAACCGCCAGCCCCTGCCAGCCCAGCCCGCGCAGCGCCGACCGGGCCTCGGTCAGCCCGTCGGACGGCGCGACCACGAGAGTCCGATCGCGCAGCACGGCCAGCGCGGGAGCCGGCACGCCCTGGCCCAGGTCGCCGTCCGCCCCGGCGGTCAGCCAGGCGTAGTTGGCTGGCCGGCGGACCAACAACGCGCGCCGGCCGGTGGCGTTGAGCCAGGCGCGAATCTGGCCGAGGTCGGCGGTCAGCGACTGCCGAATGACCTCGAAGGTCGGCGCCGGCTCGGCGGTCACGATGGCGGTGGCCAGCGGGGCGCCGGTCGGCGCGGTGGCCCCCGCCGGTGGCGCCGGGAGCGTCGGCACCGGCAGCGGGCCGTCCCCGGCGGGCTCCGGCTCGGCCGGCGCCAGGGCCGGCGGGGCCGGGGCGCTGGTCGACTCGGGCTCCGGGGCAAGCGGCGTGGGGATGATCTCGCAGCCGGCGAGCGACGTCAGGAGGACGACCAAGGCACCACCGCGGACGCTCGAACGCATCGGCCGGCTCCACTGCCAGCGGCCGGGAGTCGGCGCCGAGCGCGTCGCAAAACCGCTCGGAGAGCCGCGCTCCCCTGTCTGGGCAGGTAGCTTATCATGCGGGCGGGCGAGGCGTCAACGATTGACAACGGGGTCCCGCTACGTTAGACTCGCCGCTCGCTTCCAGGCCCTCAGACGAGGAGGACAGGCGATGGCAGCACGCAAAGCATCCGGCACCAAGAGCGGCGGCCTGGCGGTCGTCCTGAGCGGAGTGGCGGCCCGCGCCGCGGCCGATCTGGGCGCGCTCCAAGCCCTTGAGGAGGCGGGGATGAAGCCCGCTTGCGTCGTCGGCGTCTCCGGCGGCGCGTTGGCCGGCGCCCTCTACTGCGCCTGCGGCGGCGCCGCGGCGGCCCGCGAGGCGCTGTACCAGACGGTCGGGCAGCGCTCCTGGCAGGACTTGGTCGATATCGACTTCGAGGCCGTCGCCAGCCTCGCCGACCGACCTCACGAAACCGCCGGCTTCGTCGCCGGTCAGGCCCTCCACGAGGCGCTGGTGGCCACGCCGATCGGGCACCAGGGGTTCCAACACCTGACCGTTCCGCTGCTGGTCCTGGCCTGCGACCTGAACACCGGCCGCGAGTTGGTCTTCGCCAACCAGACAGTGGACTCCGGTCCGCGGGATTACCCGTTGTTTGCCCGCACCGCCGCCGATCTCGACCGGGTCAACGTGGCCACCGCGTGTCGCGCCAGCATGGCGCTGCCGGGGTTGTTCCAGCCGCTGACCCTCGACCACCGCTGTCTGGTCGACGGCTCGCTGCGACTCGGCCGGGCGCTCAACGTGGCGGCGGCGCAGCCGAAGGTCGACCGGATCCTCTGGCTGCACGCCGGGCTGGACGAGAACGACGGCTTCAGCCTGGTCATGGACTACGCCGGGCAGAGCTTCGCCGCCTGCGTGGCCCACGCGCTGGCGGTGGCCGGCGCCGACCAGTTCGATCCCCACACCGCCGCTCCGGCGCTGGCCGAGAAGACGGTCCGGTACGTCAACCTGGGCGTCTCGAGCGTCGGCGTGGCCGAACTGGCCAAGACCCAGGCGCTGTACGAGAGCGGACGCCGGACGCTGGCCGCGTTGCTGTCCAAGGAGGAGCTGGCCGGCGGCCTGTTCGCGGCGGGCGGCGAGGCCATCGCCGGCGCCCTGGCGGGCGACCAGGACGAGTACGATGGCCCGCGCTGGAACGTCACCGTCGGGCGCGGTGGCAACGTGGTGGCCATCGCCGACCGGATGCCGCCGTTGCAGCAGGAGTTTGGCTACGAGTTCGACGCTTACCTGGAGCAGGCCGGGTTGCCGCGGCTGGCCGCCCGCGAGCCCATCGAGACCGCCGCCTGGGCGCGGCGGCAGGCCGAGGCCACCGTCGGCCTGGCCAAACTCACCGGGCACTACCTGCTCATGACCCTGACCTACTGCTGGAAAGGCGCGGCGCTGGGGCTGAAGACCGCCTGGGCGGCGCTGGCGCTGGACAAGGTCACCGACTCGGCCAGCCGGGCCGTGGCCGAGGTCGCGCTGACCGTGACCGACACGCTCCGCAAACCCGTCCCGGCGGCCGAGACCAACGGCGCTCCGGCGGCCGAGCAGTCCGTCCAGGCTGGTGACGATGACGGCGAGACGGTCGACGCCGACGGCTGAGCGCGCGGGCTCGCTGGTCGACCTCCTGGTCGACTACTGCCGGCCGCGGGCCGAGCCGGTCCACTGCGTCGGCGGCTGCGTCCGCGACCGGCTGCTAGGCCGCCCGCTGCACGATCTCGATGTCGTCACCGCCGGCGCCCTGGACCTGGCCCGGCAGTTCGCCCGCCACGCCCATGCCGCGTTCGTCCTGCTCGACGACGGCCGAGGCACGGCCCGGGTGGTCACGCCCGACCAGGACCACCTCGACTTCACCGAGCGGCAGGGCACCCTCCCCGAGGACCTGGCCCGCCGCGACTACACCATCAACGCCGTGGCCTGCGCATTGGCCGACTGGCCGGCGGCCGAGCCCGCCTGGATCGACCCGCACGGCGGGCTGGACGATCTGGAGCGGCGGAGCCTGCGGGTGGTGTCCGACCACAGCCTGGCCGACGATCCGCTGCGCATCCTGCGCGGCTACCGGCTGGCGGCGACCCTGGGCTTGACCATCGCGCCGGACACCCGGGCGCTGATGCGCCGCGACGCGCCCGGCCTGAGCGGCGTGGCCGGCGAGCGCGTCCAGCAGGAGTGGCTGCCGCTGCTGGCGGTCGACGGGGCCGAGGCGGCGGTGGCCACCGCCGAGGCCGACGGGGTGATGGCGGTGCTGCTGCCCGGCTGGCCGGACGGCCGGGCGGCGCGGCTGGGAGCCCTGGATGCAGGCCGTCGCCGGCTGGCGGAGAGGTGGCCGCGGTGGCCCGACGAACCCGACGGGCTGGCGCTGCTCCGGCTGGCTGCCCTGCTCGGGCCGGAAGGTGACGGGCCGGCCCGCGCGGCGGTGACCCGGGCCTTGCGGCTGAGCCGCCGGCAGGCCCGCCGGCTGGCCGCCTTCCGCGCGCCGCCGGCCTCCGCCGGCGACGCCGACGGTCTGGGCAGGCTGGTCATGGCCCACGGTGAAGAGGCGCTCGGCGCGCTGCTGGTGGCCGGAGCGGCAGGCGTGCTGGCCGAGCCCGAGCTGAGCGGCGGGCTGGAACTGCTCTGCGGAGCGGTGCTGCCGGCCTGGCGGGCGGCGCCGCTGCTGACCGGCGACGATCTGCGGCGCGAGCTGGGCGTGACCCCCGGCCCGCGGTTCGGGCCGGTCCTGGAGGCGGTCCGGCTGGCGCAGTTGACCGGCCGCTGCCGGACGAGGGAGGCGGCGCTCGCGCTGGCCCGTGAGGTGTGGAGGGATGATGGAGAGTGAGCTTCGCCTGTCGGTGGTGGTTCCGGCCTACCGCGAGGAGGCCCGCCTCGGCGGCAGCCTGGAGCGGATCCGCGAGTACTTGACCCAGCGCGGCGAGGAGGCTGAGATCATCGTCGTCGACGACGGCAGCGATGATCGCACCAGCGAGGTGGCCATGGAGCGGCTGGCGGGCTACCCGCACGCCAAAGTCCTGCGCAACGAGCCGAACGCCGGGAAGGGGTATTCGGTGCGCCGCGGGCTGTTGGCCAGCCGCGGCGAGTACGCCCTGTTCAGCGACGCCGATCTGTCCACGCCCATCGAGGAGTGGTCGAAGCTGCTCGCCGCGCACCAGGCCGGCGCCGACGTGGCCATCGGCTCGCGGGCGCTGAAGGAAAGCCGTATCGAGGTCCACCAGCCGCTTGCCCGCGAGATGATGGGCCGCTGCTTCAACGTCTTCGTGCGGGCCTTCGTGCTGGGCGGCATCCACGACACCCAGTGCGGCTTCAAGTCCTTCCGGCGCGAGGTGGTCCGACCCATCTTCGCCCGCCAGAAGATCGAGCGGTGGGGCTTCGACGTCGAGATCCTGTACATCGCCCGGCGGCTGGGTCTGACCATCGCCGAGGTGCCGGTGGTCTGGCGCAACGACGAGGCCACCAAGGTCAGCGCCGGCGCCGACGGTCTGCGCATGCTGCGCGAGGCGCTCGACGCGCGGCGGATGCACCGGCATCTGACCCCGGCCGACCGCGAAACCGAGCTCGAGCTGCCGGAGACTTGACATGGCTGGACCACGGCCGGAGCACGGCCTGTCCTATGACCGGCCGGCCGAGACCTGGGACGAGGGGCTGCCGCTGGGCAACGGGTTGCTCGGCGCCCTGGTCTGGGGCGACGGCCGACCGCTGAAGATCTCCCTTGACCGCACCGATCTGTGGGACCTGACCCCCATCCCCGAGTTCCACGCCGAGGACTACCGCTACCGGCAGGTGATCGACCTCCACCGCGCCGGGCGGCACGACGCGCTGAAGCGGATGCTCGAGGACCCCTATTCCCGGCCGGCGCCGACCAAGATCCCCGCCGGGCGGATCGAGCTGACCGCGCCGGACGGCGCCGGGTTCGTCTCGGCCGCCCTGGACCTGGCCGCGGCGAGAGCGGAGGTCGTGGTCGGCCGGCAGGTGGCGCGGGTCCGAGTGGACGCCCTCAAGCCGGTCGGGCTGATCCAGCTCAGCGGCCACGGCTGGCGGCTGGAGCTGGTGCCGCCGCCGTTCGCCGAGCCGGCCGGCGACGATCCGCGGGATCTCGGCCGACTCGGCTACCCGGCGCCCGAGCGGCTCGACGCCGAGCGGCGGCTGGCCTTCCGGCAGTCGGCCGGCGCCGGCCTGCGGTATGCCGTCTGCCTGGCCTGGCGCGAGGCGGGCGACGGCGTGGTGGCCGCCTGGACGGTGGCGGTGCGCCGGGACGACGGCGATCCGGCGGCCGACGCCCTGGCGCTGGTCACCGACGCCCTGGCCGGCGACGATGCGCTGCTCGAACAGCGGCACTGCGGCTGGTGGGACAACTACTGGCGACGCTCGACGGTCTCGCTGCCGGATCCGGTGATCGAGCGGCAGTGGTACCTGGAGCAGTACAAGTTCGGCGCCGCCAGCCGGCGCGGCGCGCCGCCCATCACGCTCCAGGGGCCGTGGACCGCCGACGACGGGATGATCCCGCCGTGGAAGGCCGACTACCACCACGACCTGAATACCCAGCTCTCCTACTGGCCCTGCTACGCGGGCAACCGGCTGGACGAGGGGCTCAGCTTCCTCGATTGGCTGTGGGCCACGCGCGACCACTGCCGCGACTGGACCCGCCGGTTCTTCGACCTGCCCGGCCTGTGCGCGCCGATGACCGCCGACCTGCTCAACCGCCAGATCGGCGGCTGGCGGCAGTACACCCACTCGACCACCACCGCCGCCTGGCTGGCCCACCACTTCTACCTCCACTGGCGCTACAGCGGCGAACGCGAGTTCCTCGCCGAGCGGGCCTGGCCCTACCTGCGCGAGGCCGCGGTATTCCTGGAGGCGGTCAGCTCCGAGCGCGACGCAAAGGGCTTCCGGACGCTGCCGCTCAGCGCGTCGCCCGAGATTCACGGCAACCGGCCGGAGGCGTGGTTCGAGACCATCACCAACTACGACCTGGCCCTGATGCAGTGGCTGTTCGGGGCCACGGCCGAGCTCGCCCAGGAGCTGGGACAGGCGGACGAGGCGGCGCGGTGGCGGGCGGTGGCCGCGGAGCTGCCGCCACTGGCTTATGGCGACGACGGCCGGCTGCTGGTCTGCGCCGGCACCCCGCTGCACGAGTCGCACCGGCACTTCTCGCACCTCATGGCCATTCACCCGCTGGGGCTGATCGACCGGCTTGACGGGCCCGACGCGGAGCGGACCATCGCCGGCGCGCTGGCCGAACTGGACCGGCTGGGTCCCGACCTGTGGTGCGGCTACAGCTACTCCTGGCTGGCCGGCCTGGCCGCGCGCGCCGGCGACGGGTCGAAGGCGGCCGAGGCGCTGCGCGTCTTTTCCACCGCGTTCTGCCTGCGCAACAGCTTCCACGTCAACGGCGACCAGACGCGCAGCGGGTATTCGACCTTCACCTACCGGCCGTTCACCCTGGAAGGCAACTTCGCCGCCGCGGCCGGGGTGCAGGAAATGCTGCTGCAAAGCCAGCGCGGCCTGATCCGCCTGTTCCCGGCGGTGCCCGATGACTGGACGGAGGTGTCCTTCACCACCCTTCGGGCCGAGGGCGCGTTTCTGGTCTCGTCCCTACGCCGCCGCGGGCGGGTTGCCGAGGTGACCATCATCTCCGAGCGCGGCGGGACCTGCCGGCTGCTCTCTCCCTGGACCGGCGGCACGATCATCTTGGACCTGAAGCCCGGTGAGCACCGGACGCTTACGGCGTGAAAAGGGGTCAGGAGCCTTTTCTGGCTTGAGTGGCTCTGTGGCGGAGCGGAAGGAGTCACTGCCAGAAAAGGCTCCTGGCCCCTTTTCGCGGCAGTGGATCGGCGGCGGGCGGATGAGGAGGACCCGATGAGCGCGAAGCTGGCGATCGACGGCGGCGAGAAGGTCCGGACCGAGCCGTTCCCGACGGCCGAGCGGTTCGGCGCGCCGGAGCTGGAGCAGGTCCGCGAGGCGCTGGCGCAGCAGACCCTGTTCTATGCCTCGGGGACCAAGGTCAAGGCGTTCGAGGCCGCCTTCGCCGCCGCGTACGGCATGGAGTTCTGCGTCGCCACCAGCAGCGGCAGCGCTGCCCTCCACGCCGCCGTCGGCGCGGCCGGCGTGGCCCCCGGCGACGAGGTCATCGTTCCGCCAATCAGCGACATGGGCACCCTCATCGGCATCCTCTACCAGAACGCCATCCCGGTCTTCGCCGACCTGGACCCCGAGACGCTGACCCTCGACCCGGCCGCCGTCGAGGCGTTGATCGGCGAGCGCACCCGGGCCATCATGCCGGTCCACGGCCAGGGCTCGCCGTGCGACATGGTCGCGCTGTCGGACATCGCCTCGCGCCACGGCCTGGGCCTGATCGAAGACTGCGCCCAGAGCTTCAGCGCCGAGGTCGACGGCCGAATGGTCGGCACCATCGGGCACCTGGGCTGCTTCAGCCTGAACGACTACAAGCACATCAGCGTCGGCGACGGCGGGGCGATCGTGACCGACGATCCCGCGCTGGCCCAACGGGCGCGGTGGTACACGGACAAGTCGTACGACCGGACCGGGGCCCACCGCACGCCGCAGTTCCTGGCGCCCAACTACCGCATGAGCGAGATCTGCGGCGCGGTCGCCCTGGCCCAGCTCGACCGACTACAGGAGATCGTTCAGGGCCGGCGACGGGTGGGCGAGGCGCTGGAGGCCAGGCTGGCCGGTCTGCGCGGGATCCGCACCCAGCGCCGGCCGGCCGGCTCGCACTCCAGCTACTACCGGTTCACGGCGCTCATCCGGCAGGACGAGCTGACGGTCGAGCCGGCGCAGTTCGCCCGGGCGGTGGCGGCTGAAGGCATCCCCGCCAGCTTCGGCGGCGTGGCGCCGGGCAACCGGCCGCTCTACCTCTACGACCTGTTCGCCGCCGGAGTCTTCGAAGGCGCGTCCGAACTCCCGGCCAAGGCCCTCCGCGGCGGCCGCCTTCCGCAGGACTGGGCCCCCGGCCTGTGCCCCGTAGCCGAGGCCGTGTTCGGCCGGACCATCACCATCAAACCCGACCACTCCTGGTCCGACCCGGAGATCCACGCCATCGGCACAGCCTTCACCAAGGTCTGCGCCGCCTACGCTACCTGATCCTATCCAGTGACCGTATACCTATTTCCGGAAATGCGAGTGTAGTGGGCCTGTTGGAAAGAGCCCAGAATCCCCAAGGAGGTCCTCAGCCGGCCGCCGGGGAAGCACCGCCCAAACGGGGGCCGGGGCGGCCGTAGAAGCCGGGGACGGTGGGGTAGAAGCGGTGGCGGACGGACCCGGACTGCACGATGGCGACCAACCGGAAGAACAAGCCGCTGGAGCCCGCGTACAAGCACCATCTGGCGACCGATGACCAGAACGGAGTGGTGGTGGCGGAAGCGGTGACGGGCGACAGCGGGTACGCCAGCGCGGAGAACTACGGGCTGCTGGAGCGGAAGTCGTGTGTGGCGGTGATCGCGATGCCGCGGGAGCAGGGGGCGCGGAAGCTGCCCAAGGAGCGGTTCAAAGTGGACCGGCGGCAGCGGGCGAAGTGCCCGGCAGGGCGCTGGATGAAGGGGCGGCAGCAGGCGGTGCGGAGCCAAGCGGCGCTGGTGGCGATCTGCATCAACCTGGGCAAGCTGCGTCGATGGCGCACGGAGCCGTGGACCAGCGGAGCGGCGGCGACTGGGACACGAGAGCCGGTGGTCTGCCCTACGATGGCACCCAGGTGGCCCCAGCGCCGCTTGATGGCCGCGAAGCCACCGATGATGGCGATGAGGAGCGCGAACCCGTTTCCACAGAGGCGCGCTGCCTGAGAAAGCGGGTATTCGGGCACAGCCTGGAAGCCCGTGCCACCCTATCACCACGCTGGCCATCTCGCTGATCAACCGCCGCCTGCTGGAGCAGTTCCCGCAGGTCAGCGCCGAGCCGGACAGCATCCCGGTGCTAGGCTTCCCCGAGGACCGGGCCGGGGCGCGGGTGCTGGCCGAGACGGATCGGCACATTTCCGAGCACTGGGCCTTGACGAAGATCGGCGTCGCGCCCGGTGCCTTCCACAGAAGGAGCCGGAGCCTATGGATCTGAAGGTGGACCAGTCAGCCGACGCACTGTACCTGACGCTCACCGACGGGCCGGCCAGCCATTCGGAAGAAGTGGCGCCCGGCATCGTCATCGACTACGACGATCAGGACCGGGTGGTCGGGATCGAGCTGCTGTACCTGTCGAAGTGAGCGCCTGGCACCGAGGTCCGGCGGCTGTTGTACGAGTCGGTCGCCTGACCGTCCCGCCGTGCTCTATCCCGCGCCCATCCTGCTCGTCCGCGATCCCGCGCCGGTCTGCGCCTGAGCACCGCCGCCAGGAGGAGCACCAGCCAGCACAGCGTCCCACGGACGCTGACCTGGGCTTCCTCGTCGTGATCGGGGTGGTAGCGCAGCTCGACCCGGTGCCGGCCGGGGGGGACCAGGACCGAGAGGAGGGTCATGTTGCCGGTGATCAGCTCCGTCGGCTGGCCGTCCACCGCCGCGCGCCAGCCGGGCGCCCAGGCGCGGGTGACAATCACCTGGTGGACCGACGCGGATTCGGTGGTCAGGGCCACGCCGCGCGGGGAGTCCTCCTCGATCGCCACCACCCGGCCGCCGACGCCCGGGACGAAGCCGGCCGGACGCGGCGCGCCGCCGGTCACCGCGCGGTGGAGGGGATCGGCCTGCGCGCCGTAGAAGGCCCGGTTCACGCCGGCTTGGGTCTCCTCGATCAGCTCCTCGGGAATGTAGGCCAGGCGGTACGGTTCCGGATTGCGGAACAGCGTCCACCGCCCGACCTCGCGCAGCGGCGACAAGCCCATCTTCAGGCCGACCTCGCGCCGGGCGGCGACCAGTCCGACGCCGTAGGCCGCCAGGACCGCCGGCCGGTCGTAGCCGTGGAGCACGACATTGACGTTCTCCTGCCCCGGCATGCACATCGGCGTGAAGCTGATGGGCTGGGGCAGGTCGAAGCACAGGCTGACGTTGCTGGGGAGCGTGTCGAACCAGGGCAGGAACGCGCCCGGCACCTCGGCGCTCAGCTCCCTGGCCGCGGCGTAGACGCGGTTCTCCTCGGTGCCCCACCACTCCTCGCGGCTCATGGCCGGGTTGACTCCGCGGCCGAACCAGAGCAGCTCGGCCCCGACCAGGAGCACCAGCGCCCAGCGGCAGGCCGGCCGCAGCCTCTCCCGCTCGGCGGCCAGGGCCAGCGCCGCGCAGGCCGCCAGGGCCGCGAGTTGGACCGCCAGATCGGCCGGGGCGACGATCAGCCCGTGCGCTCCGGCATACCGCGCGGCCAGGGCGATGGCCACCGCCACGAGGCCGACCGCGGTCAACCATCGCCGGCGGGCGGCTCCGGCCAGGTCGACCGCCCCGCCGGCCAGCAGCGCGCCGGCCAGCGCGTAGATCACCCCGTACCGCGACGGGCCGCGTAACCGGTTGATCAGCGGCAGCGGCTGGGCCAGCTCGTAGATGGGGTTGCCCACGCCCCAGGTGAGGATCAGCCCGACCACCGCCAACCACAGCCAGGTCCGCCAGGCGCCCTTCCCCGGGCGCGGCGCCAGCAGTACCGCGACGAACGCCAGGGTCGAGGCGAAGGCGGTCTTCTCCCACTTCAGGGAGATGGTCAGCCCGCCGACCAGGTTGACCAACGATTCGGGCAGGTTGGCGCCCCATTGGGTGAGGAACCCGCGCACCACCATCCCGGTCCGCGGGCCGACGGCGGCGTGGCGGACGGCCGGCATCCAGACCGCCGCGGTGAGCAGCATCATCCCGCCACTGACCAACGCGAAGGCCGCGGCCGAGAGCAGCAGCCGGACGACCCACGGCCGGTCGCGCGTCGCCGCGGCGCCGTAGCACACGGCCATGCCGGCGGTGGCCACGGCCATCTGCGGGTGGCCGGGCAGGAACTGGAGCGCGGCCAGGCCCATGGTCAGCAGCAGCCACACCGCGCCGCCGCCGGCCATCGCCCGGCCGAAACCCCAGAGCACCCAGGGCATCCAGGCGGCGGCCATCAGCAGCGGGGTATGGACGATGCGATGGACCATGAACGCCCCGCCGGCGAAGGCCACCGCGGCGGTAGCCGCGCCGGTCTCGGACAGCCCCTCGCGCCGGGCCAGGACGAACATTCCCGCCGCCGCCAGCAGGACGTGGAGGAGCAGCTTGAGGGTGAACCCGAAGAACGGGTCGAGCCCCGGCCAGAGGGCGGTGTTGAGCGGGTAGCAGAGCCCGATCTGCGGCTCGGCCCAGAGCGGGTAGCCCAGCGACATCTCGGCCACCGGCGCGAACACGTCCCGCCCCGGCTGGCCCAGCCACCAGTGCCAGGGGAAGTTCTGGAACCCGTTGTCGCCGGCCAGGTAGTGCCGGCCAAGGAACAGGACCTCGTGGTGCTGGAGGGCCAGGAAGACCAGGACGACGGCCCACGCGGCGACCAAGCGACGGGTCGCTGTCGGTCCGGCGGCTGGCTCGGGCTCGGGCATGGGTCGGGAATTCCGCGCCCGACCGCCGGTTACCTTCGCCAGGGGTGTCAGCCCCCATGCCAGGCGTCCTCCGGCCCGGTTGGCAGGGGGACGTAGCCGCCGCGTTGGACCGCGCCGGGGACGCGGTAGCGGTGCCAGATGCCGGGGGCTACGCCGGTCGGGAGGTCCTTCACCCGCTCCTGCCCCAGCGCCGGGGTGGGGGGCTTCCAGGTGGGAATCAGGTAGGTCTCCAGGCGGACGATGCTGGCCAGGTTGAACGCCAACAGCAGGAGCGCGCCGAACCACAGCGCGCGGACGGCCTTGGCGCCGGCCAGCCAGCGCCAGGTGGCGATGGTCAGGGCCACCACGCAAATCAGCACCGATTGGGCGTGCTTGCCGGTCTCCTCGTGGTTGTGGAGGCTGTAGAGCATGACCCACTGGACCGCGCCGGCGACCATCCCGGCGACCATCACCGCGTGGCTGAGCAGCGTGTCGCGCGCCTCGACGCTCAGCCCGCGCCACCGGCCCCGGATACCGCCCAGCGTGCCGATGATGGTAATCACCGTGGCCAGCGCCAAGAGCCCGTAGAGCGACAGCGCCACCGCCCGCCAGCCGCCGTCGGCGTCCCAGGGGACCCAGCCGACCTGGCTCCACAGGCTCAGCCACAGCCCGCGTATGATGAAGCCGAGCTTCCATAGAAAGGTCGTGGGCCCGAGGCCGTACCACTGCTCCAGCCAGCCTTGATGGAGGCGGTGGAAGCCCGGCTCGGTGGGCAGCGGGGTGCCGTAGAGCATCATGTCGCGGGCGATCCACCACCCGCCGACCAGAGCGAAGCCCAGCGCCCAGGCGCCCAGCGCCAGCCAGGCCCGGCCGGCGGTCCAGTCCAATCGCCGGCGTTGCAGGTACCAGGCGACCAGTGTCCCCGGCACGGTCACCAGCGCCACCCGTTTGCCCAGGAAGGCCAGCCCCAGCGCGCAGCCCGCCAGGAACCATCCCCGGCGATCGCCCTCATCACCCGCGGCGCGCTGCAACAGCCAGAGGTAGGCAAAGGTGCCGGTGGCGCACGCGATGTCGTTGTAGACCACCGCGCTGAGCATCAGCCGGTGCGGGACCAGGGCGACCAGGAACGTCCCGGCCACGACCAGCTCCGGCTCGGCCCCGAACAGGCGCCGGAGCATCGCCCAGGCCAGGGGAATCATCAGGGAGCTGAGCAGCAACGTCCAGAGACGGAGGACGTAGAGCTGCTGGAGGACGGTCAGCCCGCGGGTCAGCCGGAACAGGGGCACGCTGAGCCAGTAGTAGAGCGGCCCGTGCCCGCCGGTGCCGCAGGGGTCGGCGGTGAAGCAGTAGACCGCCAGCGGCTCGCCCCACGGCCGCGGATCGGTGATGGTTGGCTGGCGCAGCAGCTCGGCGTCGTACTTGATGCAACTGTAGTGCAGCGGCTCGTCGGGCACGGCGCCCCACAGCGGGAGGATCCCCAGGTAGACGCCGCCGAGGAGGAAGTGGACCGCCACCGCCAGCCACAGCCAGCGGCGGGGTGGCTCGACGAACGGCGGGTTGTCGTAACTGCTCAGGCACCGCGAACTCCGTTGAGGAGCGGCTTTCCCCTCCTTGGAAGGAGGGGTTGGGGGTGGTGGGTTCGCGGAGAGCGTCGCGGGATCGGGGGCAAGTGAGGCTGCTTTGATGTGACGGGCTTGGGTCCGACCACCCCTTAATCCCCTCCTTGCAAGGAGGGGAAAGGTCCGCGACCGCTGTTGCCAGGGCCTGACCAGTACCGGGTTGTCGGACATGCGGCTTCCTCGCTGGCGGTGGCGAGCCCGGACGGTGGGCGTGGTACACTCTCGCAGCATATTCCGCTCCGCCGCGCCGGCTCCTGTCGCGGCGGTCACGAGGCAGGCATGGATCGGCGGGACGTGGGGCTGCTGGCGCTGGCCGGCGCGGTGGGGCTGGCCACCGCCGCCACCTTCGACTGGCGGTTGCCGCCCTACGAGGACGCGGCCATGCTGATGCGCTACGCGCAGCACCTGGCCGCCGGGCACGGCATCGTCTGGAACGTCGGCGACCCGCCGGTCGACGGCGCCACCGACTTCCTCTTCCTGGTCCTCCTGGCCGGCACGGTCAAGCTGGGCGTGGGCCTGACGACGGCCACCCGCGCCCTGGCTCTACTGGCGCATATCCTGACCGTCGGCGTGATCTACTCGACCGTCCGCCGGGTTCACGGCGCGGGGCGCTGGCCGGCGTTCCTGTCGGCCGCGGCGTTTGCCGCCGGGCCGGGGATCGGCCACGCCGCCGCCTATTTCGGCACGCCGGTGTTCGTCTTCTGCGCCGCGCTGAGCTGGCAGTACGCCGCGAGGCTGGCCGCCGACCCGTCGCCGCGGCCGGCGGCGGGCTTCGCGCTGAGCTGTCTGGCGGGGGCGCTGGTGCGGCCCGAGGGGGTGTTCCTGGGCCTGTTCATGCTGGCCGCCGTGGTCTACCGGCGCGGGTGGCGCGAGTCGCGCGCGGTGGTGCTCTGGTTCGTCGGCGCGTTCGCCCTGCTCGGCGGCGCCTACTTCGCGTGGCGCTGGCACTACTTCGGCCATCCGCTGCCCAATCCGTTCTACCGCAAGGGCGGCGGCCGGCTGCACAAGCACGGGCTGGTCACCAGCACCAAGAACGCGCTGCTCCTGGCGGCGCCGTGGCTGTGGGCGGTGATCGCCGGCTGGCGGGCGTCGGCTCGCAAGGAGACCATCTTCGCCCTTATCCCGGTGGTCTTGTTCACCGGGCTGTGGGTGTTGCTGGCCAACGACATGAACTATCTGATGCGGTTCCAGTCGCCGCTGCTGCCGATCATCCTGATGGCCTGGCCGCGGCTGGTGCGCGATCTGGCCGGCGAGTGGCGGCCGCCGCCGGACCACCGCCGCCTGGTCAACGGCGTGCTGGTCCTGGCGGCGGTGGCCGTGCCGGTCTACTGGCAGGTAGTCTTCAGGCTGACCTACGACGAGGTCTTCCCGCACCGTCGCGATGGGCGGCAGGACGTGGCCTTGCTGCTCGCGCCGTACGCCGACCGTGGCTACACCATGGCCGTCTCGGAGGCCGGGCTGCTGCCGCTCCTCTCGGGCTGGCGGGCCATCGACACCTGGGGTCTGAACGACGCCGAGATCGCCCACCGAGGGGCGTTGACCACCGACTACCTCGACCGCCAACGGCCCCGCCTGATCCTCTTCAACGCCTTCTTCTCGCCGCTCCTGGACCGCGATAACGACGATCCTTGGATGGTCATGACCCGAACGCTGAAGCGGTACGCGGAGACCCACGGCTTCCACCTCGCCGCCGCCTTCGGCGAGACGCCGTACCAGGCGCACTACTACTACATCGATCCCACGCTGCCGGAGGCCGAGGCGATCATCACCGGCATCCGGCGCCTCGACTACCGCTGGTACCGGACCGGACAGCCGGTGCTGGACCTGTCCGCCTTCGCCCGCTGACTTCAGGGCCGCGGCTCGTCGTCCGGGCCGCGCCAGTCCTTGGGCAGGAAGGCGTCGCTGTAGGCCTGTTTGGCGTACCGGTCCGTCATCCCCGCGAGGTGGTCGCAGACCGCCCGGCCGGCCTGCTCGCGGTCGGCCAGGTCGAGGCTGGGGTGGGGGTGCGGGATGCGCTCCGGGGCGGCCAGGAAGTGCTCGAACAAGCTGGCGATCAGCCGCTTGATGTTGGCCCGGTCGGCATTGGCCGCCCCCGCGCTCAGGTAGACGTGGTCGAAGAGGTACTCCTTGACGGCGTCGGCCGCCTGGGCGACCTCGTCGGAGAGCCTTATCTCGGGCCGGTCCAGGCTGCTGGTGACGACGTCCTCGACCATCCGCCCGACCCGTGCGCCGTGCGTGCGGCCGAGCACCGCCAAGGCGTCGGCGGGCAGGTCGTCGAGGACCATCACCCGGGCGCGAAGCGCGTCGTCGAGGTCGTGATTGAGGTAGGCGACGCGGTCGGCGACCTTGACCAGATCGGCCTCCAGCGTGGCCGCGCCGGATTCGAGGGCTTCGTCCAAGCCCTGCCGGCCCTTGGTATGGGCGACGATCCCGTTGCGCACCTCCCAGGTCAGGTTCAGCCCGCGGCCGTCGCGCTCCAGGTGATCGACCACCCGCAGGCTGTGGGTGGCGTGGTGGAAGCCACCGCCGGCGATAGTCCGGGAGTAGACCTCGTTCAGCCCCTCCTCGCCGGCGTGGCCGTAGGGCGCGTGACCCAGGTCGTGGGCCAGGGCGATGGCCTCGGTCAGGTCCTCGTTCAGCCGCAGCGCCTTGGCCAGGGTCCGGGCGATCTGAGCCACTTCCAGGGTGTGGCTGAGCCGGGTGCGGTAGTGGTCCTCGCTGGGCGAGACGAACACCTGGGTCTTGTGGGCCAGCCGGCGGAACGACTTGGCGGTGTGGATGATCCGGTCCCGGTCGCGCATGAAGCAGGTCCGGGTGGGGCACGGCGGCTCGGGTTCACGACGACCCTTGGAGCGGGCGGCGAAGGTCGCCCACTCGGCCAGGGCCCGGTCCTCCTGCTCCTCGATCCGCTCCCGGATGGTCACGACCCGCGCTCCCGACGGACGGTTCGCCGCCCGCGCGCCGTTCCTTCGCCCCAAGTGTCGGCAGTCGGCGCGGCGCATGGTACCCTGTCGCTCCCGAAGGGAAGGCAGGCAGCCGCGAACATGGCGAACCAGAAGCGTGACGAGAAGGCGATCACCCCC
>JAANMW010000734.1_pt1 | contig 38486 bp, 30 predicted proteins | sample 7279671 | NCBI WGS metagenome assembly JAANMW01 (sample SAMN14094541, study PRJNA606508) | bioreactor metagenome | isolation source: A lab-scale SPAN reactor treating ammonium-rich wastewater day 247 | place: Ireland: Galway | collected 2017-09-19 | reverse complement strand
GTTTATGATGTGGCCAAGCGTGTCCCGTACCCAATCGGTCGGCTTTGAGGCGCCAAGTTCGTCCAGAACGAGCACTTCCGCATTCAGCACCGGCGCAAGAACGCTCAATTCCGAGGAGAATGTATTCGGATTGTAGGAATCCTGAATCTCCTTCAACAACGCACCGAATTCATAGAAGAGGCAACTGAAACCTCGTTCCGTGAGTCCTTTTAGAATAGACACCGCAAGATGTGTCTTGCCGACACCGACCGTGCCCATCAGGATAAGGCCGCGATCGACCGCCGGATATTCCATCGTGAAGGTCGTTGCGTACTTGAGAGCCGCACTCTGCGACGGATTCTGCGGCTTGTAGTTTGAAAAATGGCAGTTGTCGTATCTACGCGGGAGCTTTGCGCGTTTGTGTTGATCGGCATCGTCGAGCAGGATCCGGCACATACAACGCTTTGCTCCGTCGGCCGTGATCTCAAGCCCGGTTCCGAAGCAACGCGGGCACGCCGACTCAGGATCCGGTTCCGATGAGCGCTCGACGGATCTTAGAAATGGTTTTTGACTCGTGCCTTTTGTCATATCTAGGAGAAGGGTGAGTAGTATAACATCGCGGATTCACGTTTTGGAACTCGAACCGCTCGCCCGCGTAATGTATATTGAGAACTTTATGCGCGGCACGCGTCTAATATCCCATGGGACTAATTAAGAGCATACTGATCAAACTGAAACTTGCAGACCTTTCCGCCGACCGAACTCCCATCAGCCTAATGTTGCTTGATGATGATGAAAGACGGCACCGCTGGTTCATCAAAAGGTTCAACGGCGACCATATCGATATTGCCGCGAACGTTGAAGACGCAAAGGCGTTCCTAGCAGAGCAAAGCTATGATGCGATCTTTCTGGATCACGACCTACTTCCGCATCATTACGAGACGAATGACCACGATGATTATCATCAGACCGGCTTCGAGGTCGCAAGATGGCTGACGGAGAACCCGTCCCTCCAACGCGCGGCGACGATCATCGTACACACGCGGAATGCCGATGCCGCGATCCCGATGGTCAAGCTCTTGCGCGAATCCGGCCGCTCGGTTGAATACTGTGCCTTTCCGATGCTCGATCTCAAGATCAAGAACTACTGGAAGCGTTAGTTACTTAAAGTATTTCCGGCCGCGCAATTTGCTTGGCATAAGATCGCCTTCGGGATCGTCGCCTTCGTCCTTGCCGTAGCCGAGTTCTTTCATCAGACGCGTCGGGGCATTACGTATCTTCATCGGCACCGGGAGATTGCCGAATCTCTTTGCGTCTTGCGAAGCTTCGCCGATCGCGTTCGTCGCGGAGCGGTCCTTTGCGGCATTCGAAAGGTAAGCAACGCCGTGTGCAAGGTTCAACGCACATTCCGGCATTCCTATCGTCTCGACGGCTCGAAAAACAGCATTCGCAACGACCAACGCGGTCGGTTGCGCCAGGCCGATATCTTCGGAAGCAAAGATCACCATCCTGCGCGCAATGAACTTCGGGTCCTCACCCGATTCGAGCATTCGTGCAAGGTAATACATCGACGCATCGGGCTTGCTCGCCCGCATCGATTTGATGAACGCCGAAATGACGTTGTAATGCTCTTCGCCTTTCTTGTCGTAACGCAGGAACTTCGCCTGTAGCGTTTCTTTTAACGTATCGACAGTGATCTCGTCATAAAGCTGCGCGGTGCTCTCCAGCATCGAGATAGCCTGGCGCGCATCGCCGTTCGCCATCTCGATAAGCCACTCGCGGGCCTCCTCGCCGATCTCAAGTTCCGTTCGGTCGAATATCGCCGACATCTCGCTCTGCGTAAGTTCTTCAAAAACAAAAACACGAAGCCTCGAAAGAAGCGCAGGTATCACCTCGAAGCTCGGATTCTCGGTCGTCGCTCCGATCAGAACCAACTCGCCACTCTCGACAAACGGCAGTAGAAAATCCTGCTGTGCCTTATTGAACCTATGGATTTCGTCGAGGAAAAGTACCTTCGGCCGGCCGCTTTCCGTACCGGCTTTTAGGATCCTGCGAATATCTTCCTTGCCCGCCGACACAGCCGACAGCTCGTAGAATTCGGCGTTGATCGCGTTCGCATAGATCCGCGCAAGCGTCGTCTTTCCTGTTCCCGGTGTGCCCCAAAGAATGAACGAAAAGATATGGCCGTTCTCGATCGCAAGTCGAAGAGGTTTGCCTTCGCCGACCAGATGCTCCTGCCCGACAAACTCCCCAAGCCCCTTCGGCCTTATCCTATTGGCTAACGGCTCCATAGAACGTGAATCGCAATTATACCGTATGCTCACAATGCCGCCTCATCGCGTAAAGCAGAAGCCCGCAAGTTAGCACGGGAGCAATAGGAGGAACCAAGATTTGAGATGTGAGATTTGAGATGTGAAACTCGAGATAAGAAAACGGAAAAGCGGAAACTCGAAATTGAAAATTAGGGAAAAGAGAATCTGTTGATCGGTGGTGGCCAGGGACGGAATTGAACCGCCGACACGCGGATTTTCAGTCCGCTGCTCTACCAACTGAGCTACCTGGCCATTTTTGTGTGGACGCCGAATCCAAAGGATTCCGATGCGCGAATTTATGAGTGTAAATAGGCCGCTTTGAGTTGTCAAACCCGCTCCTTGCGCTTGATGACTCGGCGTGTTTTCATTTATGAATAAAGCGAGGTTTCTTAATGTCAAAGTTTATTGCACTCACTCTTCTTTTTTCGATCGCCGCAATCGGTGCCGCGTGCGGTTCGGCCGGCACATCAAACACGAATACGGCAACCAACGCCAACGCGAACGGTTCGGCGGTCAAGACGAATCTTGATCCGAACAATATGCCCGAGGGCCTGGATCCGAAGCCGATCCAACCTTCTGCAAACGAGACGCCTGGAATTCCAAAAGATCCGCTGAAAGTCGAAAAGGGAACAACTCCAACGCCCGGAATCCCAAGTCAGGAAGAACTTAAACGCGGCGTCAAACCCGGCGTGACCCCGACTCCCGGCATTCCGAACAAGGCAGAACTCGACAAGATGCGAAAGACGGCTTCAAACGTTAACACGGTTCCGCCCGGTGCCTCTGACAACGTTCCTGCAATGAAGAGCATGAAGCGAATTCAGAACGCGAATAAGCAATAACAGATACTTCCGGATTTGTTGGGCGTGCCTGGTGCAGGATGCGGCGGCACGCCCAACGTGCTGTTAAATTGCGGCTGAATCTGCCTTTACAAAGCCGAGCTCGACCTTGACGTCGTTCTCGATGCGTGCGGTCAGATCAGGCGTATTCTTGAGCAGCGTCTTTACGTTCTCGCGTCCCTGGCCGAGACGTTCGCCGGCATATGAGAACCATGCTCCGGCCTTCTCGATCACATTGTGATTTACGGCGAGATCGATCAGATCGCCCTCACGCGAAATCCCTTCGCCGTACATAATGTCGAATTCAGTTTCGCGGAATGGCGGTGCGCATTTGTTCTTTACGACCTTCACGCGTGTGCGGTTACCGACGACCTTGTCGCCGTCCTTGATCGCACCGATACGGCGAATATCAAGCCGCAGGCTCGAATAGAATTTCAATGCCTTTCCGCCGGTCGTCGTTTCCGGCGAGCCAAAAAAGACGCCGATCTTCTCTCGAAGCTGGTTGATGAAGATAAAGCACGTGTGCGAATTCGCTACGATCGCCGTGATCTTTCGCAAGGCCTGGGACATCAGGCGTGCCTGCAGGCCGGGAAGCGAATCGCCCATTTCGCCATCCAGTTCGGCGCGCGGCACAAGTGCAGCAACCGAATCAACAACTATCACATCGACACTGTTCGAGCGCACAAGCGTTTCCGCGATCTCGAGCGCTTGTTCGCCGGAATCGGGCTGCGAGATAAGCATATCGTCGATATTGACGCCGAGTTTGCCCGCGTATTCCGGGTCCATCGCATGCTCTGCATCGATGTAAGCACAAACACCGCCTTCACGCTGCGCAGAAGCGACGACCTGCAGCGCAAGCGTCGTTTTTCCCGAACTCTCCGGCCCGTAAACCTCAACAATTCGGCCTCTTGGGAAACCTCCGACGCCGATGGCGGCATCAAGGCTCAAACAGCTCGTCGAGATCGCTCCTGCTTCACTGTGCGGGCGTTCCCCGAGACGCATGATTGATCCTTTGCCGAATTTCTTCTCGATCTGTGCCAATGCCGATTCAATAGCTTTTCCTTTGTCTGTGCTCATAAGTCCTTATTTGTGTGGAGATTACGCGTTTGCTCCATGCGCGTCCGAATTAAAGAATACACGAGTGTTGCAAAGAATGCAAGCCTGTTGCACCTGTGAAACGCATATCTTTTTAAAATTATTCCGGGACAGAAATTTCGATGAGTGTAAGCGATTTAGGCTTGCAAGGGCAAATTGGTAAAATATTCCGCAGCCTACTTGAACTCCACGGGGAAGAACTATGAAATTTTTGCTCTCGCTACTCACTCTTGTCTGTCTTGCTGCGCTCATCGTCGCTCAGGTACCGAAAGATCCGTTCCCGGTTAAACGGGTTGAGACGCCGGAAACTTGGAGACGCGACGGATGGGCCGCCGTCGATCGTGCAAAGGCGACTAAGCCGATCTTGCCGAAGAAAGGCAAGCCAAGGAACGTGATACTTTTCATCGGCGACGGAATGGGCGTCTCGACGCTGACCGCTGCCCGCATTCTAGAGGGACAGCTACGCGGCGAGAGCGGCGAGGAGAATAGGCTGAGTTTTGAGAACTTTCCATATTCAGCTCTCTCAAAAACCTATTCGACCAATCAACAGACCTCGGACTCGGCGCCGACAATGAGTGCGATCATTACGGGCGTGAAAACCGACGAGGGCATTCTTTCGGTCAATCAGAATGTCGTTCACGATGACTACCGTACGGTGAAAGGGAACGAGGCAAAAACCTTGCTCGAATACGCCGAGGAAGCCGGCCTTTCGACCGGTATCGTCTCGACAGCGAGGTTGACCCACGCAACTCCCGGAGCGTGTTACGCACACACTGCTGACCGTAACTGGGAATCCGACGCAGACATCAAGAAAAAGAATCCGGGTGCATACGCTGCGGGATTTCCCGACATCGCAAGACAGCTCATTGAAACACCTTATGGCGATGGCCCGGAAGTTGTTCTGAGCGGTGGCCGTTCGAAGTTTATGACCTTCGACCAGACGGATCCGGAATACTCCGACAAGCATGGCGAAAGGCTCGATAACCGCGACCTGATCAAAGAATGGGTCGATAAAAAAGGCGATTCGAAATACGTCTGGAATCAGAAAGATTTCGATAAGATCAACCCGAAGAAGACAAAGCGCTTGATGGGGCTTTTCGAGCCGTCGTATATGCGTTATTCGTTCGATCGGAAGAATGACAAGGCCGGCGAGCCTTCGCTGTCAGAAATGACGGCAAAGTCGATCGACATACTTTCGCGAAATAAGAAAGGTTACTTTCTGATGGTCGAAGGCGGACGCATCGATCATGGCAGCCACGCAGGAAATGCCTATCGAGCGTTGACCGACACCATCGCACTTTCTGACGCCGTTCGGACCGCCGCAAGCAAGGTCGATCTTTCGAACACGCTCATCGTCGTAACCGCGGACCACAGCCACACGCTCGTGATCCAGGGCTATCCGGCGCGCGGTAACGATATTCTTGGCCTTGTCCGCCAGATGGACAGCAACGGTAACCTCGAACGCGGCTATCACAAAGACAAACTCGGCCTGCCGTACACAACGCTTTCTTACGCGAACGGCAAAGGCTATCAGGGCGAGACGGATAATCAGCCCGCTGGCCCCAAAAAATGTTGTGAGGATTATAAAAGGGCGAAACCCAACATCAACGGACGCTTTAACCTTTCTGACGTGAACACGGACGATCCCGATTACCTTCAGGAAGCTGCGATCCCGCTAACAGGCGAAACCCACGGCGGCGAGGACGTTGCGATATTCGCCGAGGGCGTTAACGCTTATCTCTTCCGTGGTTCGATGGAGGAGAATTGGACGTTCTACATCATGGCGGATACCTTAGGCCTCGCGAGATAACGGTTGGATGAAGATAGTTTTCATGGGAACACCGGCCACCGCCGTGCCAACGCTCGAGCGCATCGCGGCGGATGGCCACGATGTTGTGGCGGTTTACACGCAGCCCGATCGTCCATCGGGCCGCGGGAACAAGGTCGTCTTCTCGCCGGTCAAGGCAAAAGCTCTGGAACTCGGGATCCCGGTACTTCAGCCCGAAAAGGTGCGGACGGAAGAGGCTCTCGAAACCTTTCGCTCGTATTCGGCGGATGTTGCTGTAGTTGTCGCTTATGGCCGCATCTTGCCCTCGGGTTTCTTGAACGCGTATCCGAAAGGAGCGATCAACGTGCACTTTTCGCTTTTGCCGAAGCTTCGCGGTGCAGCGCCCGTAAATTGGGCGATCGCTAACGGTGATCGTACTACGGGCGTAACTACGATGCGGATGGACGAGGGGCTAGACACTGGCGATATACTTCTCCAGCGTGAGACGCCGATCGAAGCCGGCGAAACATCGGTCGAATTACTCTCGCGTCTTTCATTTGTTGGTGCAGAGCTGCTCTCCGAGACGCTCGATCGGCTGGAGGCAATAGCCCCTCGCCCGCAGGCGCACGAACTTGCGACGCTTGCTCCGATCTTGAAGCGGTCGGATGGCGAGATCGACTGGAATATGACCGCTCCGGAGATAGCGAACCGTGTGCGGGGCTTCCAGCCATTTCCCGCATCATTCACATCTTTCCGCGGTGAGAGGCTGACAATTTGGGCTGCAGAGCCTACTCTGGAAATATCGAGTTCCGCGCCCGGCGAGATCGTCGAAACGACAAAGGGATCGATCATCGTGTCGTGCGGTTCACAGACGACGCTGGCGATAACAGAGTTGCAACTGCAGGGAAGGAAACGAATATCGGCGCGCGATCTTTTGAACGGCGTGCAAATAGAAAGAGGTGAGCGTTTTTCGCACATTCAGTGATGGAAGAGATCGAGATAGTCAACGGTTACGAGTTCAAGACATTCCTTGAGGGCGAGCTCCCCGCGATCAAAGAAGCTCTCGCGGATGCAATGCGCGGGACCGGCGTTCGCGGCACCATAATCCTTGCAACAGAAGGCTTTAACGCCTCGCTTTGCGGCCTGCGCGAACAGATCGCCGCCTTTATTCCTCTGGCTGAGACCGCCCTCAACACGACGCTTTCTCTTAAGTTTTCGTACGCAGATTCTCGCCCGCTTAGGAAGATCGATGTCAAGATCAAGCCCGAGATCGTAACGCTTAAGCAGCCCGTAGATATGGAGCTTGGCCGGGGCACGCACATCTCACCGGCCGACTGGAACGAACTCATCCGCGACCCGGAAACTCTTGTTCTCGATACGCGAAATTCTTACGAATTCGAGACCGGAACGTTTTCCGGCGCCGTGAATCCTGAGATCGAAAAGTTCAGCGACCTGCCTCAGTACGTCGCAGACAAACTCTCGCCTGAGAATCACAAACGCATCGCGATGTTCTGCACTGGTGGCATACGCTGTGAAAAGTTCGCACCCTTTATGCTCGCTCAGGGATTCCAAGAGGTTTATCAGCTTAAGGGCGGCATCCTCAAATACCTCGAAGAAGTTCCACATGAAGAATCGCTTTGGCAAGGTGAGTGTTTTGTGTTTGATGAAAGGACGACGCTCGACAACGACTTGCGCAAGGGCGTCTCGTGGGACCGTTCAAAGCGCCATTCTTCACCTGACGGCGAACCTAAATGAAGATCTCGCCGGCGCGTAAAGCTGCTTTTCAGATCCTAAAAAAGATCGAGCTTAATGGCGGTTTGTCGGCAGTTCTTTTGCCCGACGCCGAAAGGCGTCTGGATGGTGCCGACAAAGGGCTTTGCCACGCCCTTGTTTTGGGTGTACTGCGGCAACAGATCCTTCTCGACCGTATCATCGACATCGCGGCCCCCGGAAAAAAGGTCGATCGTGAGATCCGGATCATCCTCCGTCTAGGACTTTTTCAGCTCAGGGCCCTTGAACGCGTTCCGGCGCACGCTGCTATCAACGAAAGTGTTGAATTAGCAAGGTTTGCCCGAAAACACTCGGCCGCAGGGTTTGTAAATGCGATCCTTCGACGGTGCTCGCGCGAGATGCCGCAACTTGAGTTTGCTTCCGAGCTTGAACGTCTTTCGGTCGAAACCTCACATCCGGCTGAACTCCTTGAACGTTGGTCGAACCAATTCGGCGTCGAGCGTGCGGCGGACATCGCTCGCGCGAACAAAGAACTCCCAGAGATCGCATTTCGCCGAACGCCAAAGACTGACGAGGCGGTGATCGAGCGTCTCCTAACTAGCGGAGAGATCGTTCGTTCGGGAATTGTCGACGGCGGCTTTGTGTCGCGCGGAACCTCCAAAGCGCTGCAGGAGTACGAGGCCGATGGGCAGATCTATTTTCAGGATGAGGCGTCGCAGCTTGTTGCTGCGATCGCGGCGAGATTCGTAAGGTCGCGTTTCCTCGATCTTTGTGCAGCTCCGGGCAGTAAGACCACGGCGGTCGCGATGGCCGCACCGACCGCGAATATTGCAGCAGGAGATAGTTCGGCCAATCGGATAAAGACGCTTGCCGAACTTCTGAAAAGGCAGGGGACTTACAATGTAGAGGTAGTTCGGTACGACGCAGAAAGGTCGTTGCCTTTTGACGCCGTGTTCGACACGATCCTGCTCGACGCTCCGTGCTCTGGCACCGGCACGATAAGACACAACCCGGAGATTCGCTACCGCGTCAAAGTAGATGAACTTGGTCGTCTAAAGGCTCGACAACTCAAGATGCTAAAGAATGCAGCTGAGTGTCTGACGCTCAACGGATATTTGATCTATTCGACGTGTTCGCTCGAACGTGAGGAGAACGAGGACGTGATCGCTGAGTTTCTTGAGCGGACCGACCTATTAGAGATCGTGCCTCTCGACTGGCTGGAGCCATTTATGCTTGACGACGGAACCTTGCGAACCTTTCCGGATCGTGACGGCATAGACGGCTTTTTCGCAGCTGTTCTGAAGCGGAAAACGTGACTCGCGAGGATTGCATACGAGCCTGTTAATGTTAGACTTTTGGTTTATTGGTCTTTCGGGCAAATTGAGCTCGTTCGCGGCCTCTTTTTTGGTTTGGCGCAAGGCGGGGATATTGGAAAGCTGTGGGATTACAAAATAGAGCAATTTCAGGCGTTCTAAGGCTAGTTGCCTTGGGGGTTGTCGTCGCCGTCTTTTTCCTCTCGATGGCGGGCGTTGTGTATATGTCGCTGCAGGGGACCGAGGTGAAGGTGCCTGAGCTTGTCGGCAAGAACGTCACGGAAAGCGAGAAAGAGCTTGCGTCGCTCGGCCTAAAGGTGAAGAAACGCGCGGAAAGGGTAAGCGCGGAACCGATAGATTCGGTCATCGAACAGCTTCCAAAACCCGGCGAGACCGTAAAGACCGGCCAGGTCATCTACGTTGTTACAAGCAAAGGCGGAGGAACTCCTACGAACGTGCCTCCTACGGTAAATACTGACGAAGATGACTCCAAGAAGATCGAGGAGATGATCACCGACAAGCCGAAAAAGAAGACAACGGCGAAAAAGAAGGTCGATACAACTCGTGACATAACGAATTCGGAGACAGATACAGATCCGGATGCTGGCAAGGACGCAGCAACAGACACGAAGGCCGGCGACAAGAAGAGCACGTCCGATGACAAACCGGCTTCAAACAAGCAGAATCCTCCGGCAAAGAAGGATTCTGACGAAACCAAGCCAAAGAAAGACAAGGACACTAAGCCGAAATCGGCCGCAAAAAAGGACCGTTAGTGCAACGAAAATGGGCGAGATCGCAACAAAAATAGGTGAAAGGACCGCGCCGTTCGAGATGGCTCCATCGATCCTGTCAGCCGATTTCGCTCGGCTCGGCGAAGAGATCGCTGCGGTAGAAGCCGGTGGTGCTACCGTCCTGCATGTCGATGTCATGGACGGGAAATTCGTCCCGAACATTACGATCGGCCTGCCAGTTGTAAAGTCGTTGCGGAAATGCACGCGTATAAAGATCGATACGCACCTGATGATCGAAGAACCCGGCCGCTATGCCGCGGAATTCGTAAAGGCAGGAGCTGACATGGTCTCGGTCCATATTGAGGCTGACCCGCACATCCATCGCACACTGGCCTCGATCAAGGCCGAGGGAGCACTCGCCGGGGTTGTAATTAATCCGGCAACGCCGCTTGCGATGCTGGACGACGTCCTCAATTATGCGGACTTCGTCCTGGTAATGTCGGTGAATCCGGGATTTGGCGGACAGAAATTTATCCGGCCGGTGCTTGATAAGCTTCGAAGATTGAAAGAGATCGTCCGTGAACGCGGGCTCAACACACTTCTTGAGATCGATGGCGGCGTGGACCAAGAAAATATTGCAGATATTGTAGCCGCAGGAGCGGATATCTGTGTTGCGGGTTCAGCGGTTTTTGGTCCAGGAAACCCGGAAGAAGCAGTCAGAACATTGCTCGACCGCGGTTCAGACTGGGTTTGATCTCTCGGATTTCTATCAGGTATTTTTTATGTTTTCAAAGAAAGTTCTAGGTCTTATTTCGCTCTTGGCCATCGTCCTTGCGGCTAGTTTTGCCGTTTCGGCGCAAGGAAAGCAAGGGGACGGCACCGAACTGCAGCGTCTTAACGTGATGAGCGACAAGCTCGAACGTATGCGCCGTTCGCTTGAGAGCGTGGCGTCGGCGTTAAAAGCGGAGGCCAAGGACGATGCGTCCAAGGACATCAAGTCTCCCGAGTCTTTTTATGCCCGAGCGATGAGTATGGCTGAAGAGGCAAAGCGGCTCGCAAAGGACGTGAACAGTCTGTCCGGTAGGGTTGAGCGCGGCGAAAGGCACGAGAAATCGGATGTTGACAGTGTAGAACAGGCCGTCGCAGAGCTTCAGTCAAGGGTTGAAAAGTTTCAAACAGAAACAGCGGAAGCTCGGGCGCTTCCAGATACGCCGGTCGGGAAACCTCGCGAAAAGAAGAAGAAAAAGAAATTCCTTGGCATCTTTGGCAAAGGCGGGACTGACGAATATGAAGAGCTGATCGGTTCCGTGAGCCCGGGCCGCGACAAGGAACTTTTCATCGTTGCGACCCGCGAGGTTCGAAAGAAGAATTACGACGTTGGCCGGCTCCTTTATCAGACGATCATTTCGACGTATCCCGATTCGCCGTATCTGCCAATGGCAAAGCTCGCCATTGCGGATTCGTTCTTCCTCGAAGGCAGCTCCTCGAATTTGATCCAGGCGATCGCCTCATATCAGGATTGGCTCACTTTCTTCCCAACTCATCCGCTCGCAGATCGTGTTGTTCTAAAGATCGCTGAGTCGGAAATGCGGCAGATCGGATTGCCCGATCGAGATGCAACACGTGCAAAACGAGCCGAGATCAAGCTCAAGGCCCTTATCAGCCAGTATCCGAATTCGACCATCCTTGATGAAGCGAAAAAACGGCTCGAAGAGGTACAGGACAATCTCGGGCTCCACAATCTTTATATCGCGAATTATTACTACACGTTGTCGGTTGATCAGAAGAAAGGCGGGCTTAAGGGTGCACAGTCCCGATATCGTGAGATCATCGACAAGTATCCCGACTTCTGCTTTATGGACGAGGTGTTGTTCAAGCTTGCCGTCACATACCAGCTTGAGGAGGAGACGGATCAGGCAGCAAGGTACTACCAGCGAATAGTTGCGGACTTTCCGAACAGCGGGTACGTAAAGAAGGCGACTGAACAGCTCGAGCTGATCGGTGCCAGCGTCCCGGCGGCGAACCCCGAACGTGCTAGGATCGAACCGTGTGCGCAGCCGGGCTTCTTCTCAAACTTCAAGAATCAGCTTTTCGGCATCTATCCGATGACGATCGATGACAATGGGGTGCTCATCTCAGACCATTTCGATAAGGGGAAATTCGAACTGATCGACCAGATCATTGAGAATCAGGGCGAGCTGAACACGAATCAGATCCCGAAGTCGTTGACCACGGTCATTTCCGACCGCTCGGCACAAGCGAACGCATCGCCCGTTACCGCTACGCCGCAGCCAAAATCGAACGAATAAGCTTGTCCGAGTTTGTTCACGCAAAAGCCTTTGCCTATGCCGGCAAGGGCTTTTCTAGTTGGTCACCTAAGGCTTGATCAGCGCGAAAGGAAAATGGGCCGCTACGGAGCTTAGACGGGAAGAGAACAAGAGCGGCCTTCTTCGTCCTTGTACGAGTAAAGAAGCAAAACAACACAGCCTGCTAGATCGGGCTGGCAGAATGTTTGGCAAAAAGCAGCCCCGCCATAATTGACGGGGCTATGCTGTTTCTTGCTAATGGCTCTACCCGAATTATTGATCAGGCGTCGCAGACGGATCCGGAGACGTCGGCTGGTTTCGTTTTTGGAGCTTCGGCGGTCCGCTGTCTTGTGAACTGCTGCTCGAATCAGCCGCATCCGGTTCATCCGGGGCTTGCTGTCGCTTTTTCAGCGTTGGCGGCCCTTGATCGGTTTCGTCGTAATCGCCCTTAATGCCGGCCTTCGCGTTCGTGAGCTTCAAAAGGTGCGCCTTCACTTTTTGAAATTCAGAAGTGCTAATGATGTACTCCTCTTTCTCCGGAAAGCGTGCGACGAGGCTCTGGCTGTCGTCGCGACGTTCAAGTGCCGGTGGATGGCTCATGAAAAGCTTCGAGAGCGTGCCGGGTTTCTTTTTGTTCTGGGAAGCGAGCTTCTCGAACATTGTTGCCATTGCCGTCGGATCGTATCCCGCAGCATACAAATACTGTACGCCGAGACGGTCGGCTTCCTCCTCTGCACCTCGTGTAAACTTAAAGAACGCAAGCATTTGGCCGAGGCCGGCAGTATTCTGAAGAACAGTACCCGCGATGCCGCCAGTCATTATAAGACCGCCGAGAATGCCGTATTGCAGGAGTTTACCCTTGCCCTGATTTTCCATTGCATGGCGTGCGGCAACGTGTGCGATCTCATGTGCCATGACGCCCGCGAGCTCCGCTTCATTATCAGCGGCGAGGATAAGTCCTTTGTTTACAAAGAAAAAGCCTCCCGGCAGTGCAAAGGCGTTGACTTCGTCGCTGTCAATCACCTTGATAGTGAAAGGGATCTTTGCGTCAGAGTGGAGGACAATATTTTGACCGACCCGGTTAACGTACTCGGTTACCATCGGGTCGTCGACCATTTTTGTCTGCTGTTCGACCTCTGCAGCGAGGCGGCGGCCGATAGCGACCTCTTTTTCCTGCGATCCGCCGAGCCAGCCAAATAGCTTGTCAGCCCCGCCATTGATATTGCGTTTCCCGATCTGAGCCGGGTCATCTTTTACGGAAAGCGGCTCAGTTGAATGAGCGGCCGGGGTCGGTGTTGGGGTTGGTTCGGCGTTCTTCTTTGAATCAGCCTTTTTTGCCGCCTTTTTTTCGGTCGTCTGACCGTAAACGCCCATCGGGACGGTGCCGACCACGGCCATCCAAATGCTAAATGCGGCAATAAATGCCCCTGCCGTTCTGAATTTACTGCTTGACATCGAAACGCCTCCAAAAGAACCGCCTTCCTGCCGGAAAACTCAAGTTTAAATAGACTTTACCACGCGCAGATTAAGATGCACGAATTTCCAGATAAGTTGCGAAGACTGGTGTCGGCGAGAGCAAAATCACACATATTTTGACGTCTCCGACAAAAAATAGAAAAGAAAAGCCTTCAATTCTTCGCACAAACTTGTTAAAATTACGTCGAGCAACGCTCTCCCGACGCGTGCTTCCTCGCCTGCATCCGTTCTTTCTATGAAACGCATTGAACAGAAGGTAAAAGATCTAGTAGAGCTGCGACAATATTCGAGCAACTACGAATATGTTCGCGAACCTGCAAAGGCTCTCGCGAGCTATCGGTTTACGGACGTTACGTCCGATCTGATGGCAAAATGGATCGAGAAGGCGGGCCGCGTTTCCGATGGAAATGGTGCAGCAAGTGCACTTGCAGGTTTTCGAGGCGTTGGCAAGAGCCATTTTTTGAACACATTTGGGGCGATCATCGGGATCGCTGACCTCCGCTCACGTGCCGGCGACCCACACGTTGACAGTGCAGCCCACGCCCTTGGGCGAAGGAAGTTCACGGTCGTGTGGGTGCAGCGCGGAACCGAAGAGTCCGTCGTTGCGGAACTTCAGACCGGAATTGCGGCCGCCACTGGTATCTCCAGGGCCGTTTTGGGGACGACCATCCCTGATCTGCTTGAAGCCGCCCAAACGGCGGGTGCGGACGCCTCGCTGGTCGTCCTGATCGACACCTCGCTGGATAGATCGGAACGCGTGAGCCGTGACGACGGTGAAGCCCTTGGAGAGATCGCAGATATTGCGAAGAAGAAGGGCATTTTTGTCGGTGTCGCTCTCGACGATGACATTGCGGGTGCTGACGGGGCAAATGCGGCGATCACACGCTCTTTTACGATCGACTATCTAGACCTCGAGCACTTGTACAAGATCGTCGATGCACACATTTTTCCCAAGTTTCCGCGTTCGAATGCGGTAATTCACGAGATCTTTAATTACTACCGGGCAGTTGTGCCCGGATTCCGATGGAGTGAGCAGCGTTTTTCGGCGCTCTTTCCTCTGCATCCGGCGATCATGGAGATCGCTCCGTTCGTCCGTCTCTATTTGCACGAATTCGCCTTGCTTGGCTTTGCCTCAGAGGCCGGTGCCCGGATCATGGGAAGGCCTGCGAACTCGCTGATCGCTCCGGATGAGGTCTTTGACAGTGTCGAGGACAACCTTAGAAAGATCGAGGTCCTTGCCGGTGCTTTCGAGATCTACGATCGACTGAACAATGACGTCGTTGCTAAGCAGCCTGTTGTAAAGCGCTTGCATGCAAAGCTGATCTTGAAGGGAATGATGCTCTTCTCGCTTAGCGAAGAAGGCTCAACAGCCGCTGAGATCGGTGCCTCTATGCTGATCTTCGACGAAGCTGATCCGTCCGCCGCGATCGAGGATATAGAGAATGTTCTCGCAGCTTTTGCTGCCGCAGCACCTGATGGTATCAAGACAGAGCCCGATGCGTCGGGAAAGAGCCGGTACAGCTTCCGTCTCGATGCGAAGGACGGCCTAAAGCACGCACTTCAGGCGGCCGCCGCCACTGTCGAACCGGCTCACATCGACGCGATCCTTAAACGACTTCTTTCGGAAAGATTTCCCGATTTTTCATTTTCGCCGGAAGGGTCGGACGCTAGCAGCGACCGAGCCGACGCATATCTGCTCTGGCGTGGTGGGGTCCGAAAAGGCGAGCTTTTCTGGAATTTTTCGCAGGGTGCGCCTCCGCCTGACTTGTCGGAGATGGCCGACTGGACGGTTATTGTTGCTTCGGATCCGAGTTCGGCAGCAACATCTCACCCGATGTCTGTCGGCTGGATCCCGGGGGAGATCGCCGCGGGCGATCGAGATACATTTGCCCGCTACTGGCTTTTGTTGAACGATGCCGGGATCCGGACCGAGCACAAGGAACACCTTGCGGCGGCGATTCAGACCCATGCCTCATCAACCGCAAAGGCTTTCCAACGGATCTTCCTCGATCAAGCCGTGCTTTCGATCAGCGGATTTGAGTATAACCTTACGGAGGAGGCCCGCGGAGCACCGTCTCTTTCACAGGTTTTCAGCATTATGCTGGAACCTCTTTTCGAGACAAAGTATCCGGAGCATCCGATCTTTCCGCATGTTGTCGGGCCGAAGGAAGTTGCTTCGATCGTGTCAGGCTTCTTCAGCGGCTCCGGAACATCTGACGAGGGCCTTTTGCGGCTTGCTGCGGACTGCTGTCTCCCGCTGGGGATCGCTGCCAGAACTGAAACCGGTCCGACGCCTTGTACGGCAGAGGAACTTCGCCGTCTTGAGACCGTCCGGATCGTGCTCGACGCTGTCGATGCCGGGGCGGACACGTCCGCAAATATCGCGGCCATCCGGTCGGCACTCGGTCGCGAACCATACGGCCTTGTCTTTGAATCGGTCCATCTGATCCTGTCCGCAATGGTTGCAGCCAGGATGATCGAGTTCGTCACGACCCACGGAGATCGGATCAACCACCGCTCGCTCGATCTTAAAGTCATCTGGGACGACATCGTCGCGGTCGCACGGCCTGTTGGCTCAGGTATTTCGGTGGAGCGCCTGGCTCGCTGGCTACATTTGTTGACGGGAGCGAGCGAGACGCTTTCAGTATCGAGAGAGAGTGACGCCGAAGCTGTCCGCGCCGCACTGAAGGCTTGGCAGAGTGAGTGGCGGACGTCCGGTGTTGCGGCGAGATATGCTGAGATCGATGATTGTTCGCTCACAACACGTACGTGGCGAGCGTCATCGTCGATAAAGACCTTTGATTCAGTTGCGGCAAGTATTGATGCTCTACTCGCGGACGAGTTGTCTTGCGAAGAGTGTATGACGCGGATCGCTGACGCTTTTGCCGACCAGGAAAGCGAGTTCTCACGACGTACGGACGATATTCTGCTTATCGAAGAATACTTATCCGGCTGGGATCTGCGCGAGAAGGCAATACTCTACCTCTCAAGGTGTGAGCTGACCGGTGAGCCGGAGATCGACAACTTGCGGGCATACCTTTGGGACATGGCCACTTTGGACGCTAACGATCACGATCCGGAGGCCTCACGTATCCTCGCCAATCAGTGGAGCCGATACCAAAAACTCTACTCGCGGAATTTCGTCGAGTTGCACAACGCTCTTCCTGCCGAGGCGGACATTCGTGAGAAGCTTCTCCAGGTCAAGAAGACCGACGTTTGGTGGGAGTTTGAGACGCTGTCAGGCGTTCCGAGCTTTGACGCGACTCGCCGAATGTATGTCTCAGGTGCGGTTGACGGCCTGAAGAGGCTCGATTGTAACCGTGACGTCGAACGCGAACTGCTTGATTCGCCCGGCTGCGGCTGTGGTTTCTCGCTCCTCGATGCCGAAAAGATCGAGGAAAAACCTCGTGATCTTTGGCAGATGATCAACACAGCCTTGTTCGAGTATCGACGGTCCTTGCGTGTTCGGCTGGACGACATTGAAGAGCTGGCCGCCCAGCGGGATGCAAAGGCCGACGGTGCTTCCTTAAAGAAACTCATAGAAGATGAAAAAGACCTACGACGGTTTACGGATGGGGAATTTGAACTTCTTCGCGGGCTAAAGGCAGCCCCTTCAAATCAAGGCGAATTTAGCGACTTAACATCATTTACTCCCGAACCATCAGAGATCGACGCGATCATTGATTCGCTGACATAAGATCTCTGTTATTATCTTCGGGAAGTGAAACCACAGATCGACATTATTGGCGACGGACGTATCGGCAGGGCATTGGCCCTTGCCTTCGCGCGCAAATGGTCTCCGGTGGCCCGCATTATTTCGCGGACCACGGGCCGCGAACCTGTTGACTCGCTTCTGCCGCGGCCGATCAGAAATGACGATGTGATATTTGGCGTTGTGATCATCGCCGTAAAAGATTCTCAGATCGAAGTGGCTTCGAATACATTGAAAAATCACCTGCGGCCGGGCTGCGTTGTCCTACATACAAGTGGTTCACGTTCGTCCGAGATCCTTGCGCCGCTTCGTGAAGCAGGTGCGGCCATTGGTTCGATGCATCCGCTAGTCTCGGTGAGCGATCCCGTGGCTGGAGCCGAAAAACTCGGTTCGGCCTATTTCTGCATCGAAGGCGACGAAAAGGCTTGCCTTGCCGCTAAAGAATTGGTCGACGTGCTCGGAGGGCGTAGCTTTAAGATCGCCCCCGAGAAGAAGGCCCTCTATCACGCCGCAGCTGTGATGTCTGCCGGCCATATCGCAGCACTTTTTGCCGGAAGTGTTGATCTCTTGGCGGAATGCGGTGTGTCGCACGAGGAAGCTCGCAACGTGCTGGCGCCGTTGGTTGCAAGCACGGCCGCAAATCTCGAAAATGAGGCCCCCGAGGATGCCCTCACCGGTCCGTTTGCCCGCGGCGACAAAGAGACCGTGGAGAAGAACCTTCGAGCGATCCGCGATTCCTGCCATCCGGAACTCGCTGAAATATATTGCCTACTCGGCCTTCGTTCGCTTGATCTTGCAAGAAAAAGGGGAGTTTCAGAAGAGGTGATACTTACCATAACAGCAATCCTTCGCTCAAAGTGATAACATCTAAATACAAGGGTGATGTCAAAGGCTAAGGACAAATTTGCCAACGAACGGGCGATCTTTCTCGAACACATTCAAGCATCAGGACTGCGCCGGACAGATCAGCGTGAGCTGATAATGGAGATCTTTCTCGGTACGGAAGAACATCTGACGATCGAGGACCTTCACAGGCTCGTCCAGAAAAGAGATCCATCGGTCGGTCACACGACGGTCTATCGAACGTTGCGACTGTTGACCGAAGCAGGGCTCGCACGCGAAGTGCGTTTTGGCGACAACAAGACCTATTTCGAACACCACTACAATCACGCCCATCACGATCATATGATCTGCACGGGTTGCGGCCTTGTGATCGAATTCGTTTCAGAAGAGATCGAACATCTCCAGGATCTCGCCGCTGCAAAGTTCCGGTTCACCCCGACCCATCACAGCCTACGGTTATGGGGGACTTGTCGCGAATGCAGCACAAAGAAAGATGCCGCTCCCGCAACACCGTCCGGAGCCCAACCTCGAGTTCGTGTAAGGACGACCGTCGGGAATGGGTGATCAACCGTTTTGGTCGGTCAAAGTTCGGAACATTGCGGCCGGCTCTGTCGTAATCAAGGTCGTAACCTCGAGTTTTTACCGTCGAGAAGTATAGGAGTTGAAAGTAAGATGAGTGAAAAGCGAAAGACCGAAACAGGATCAACCAAAAGCAAGGATGCTTTTCAGGCTGAGTTTGAGGCTCTCCCGCTTGATGAGAAATTCTCCCGGCTTTTTAAGATGGAGGCCGTGACCATCGGTGAGACCATCAACTATATCGTCGATAATTCATCCAAAGTCTTCGATAAAGCGGTCGATGCGATGAACGAATTCGGCCGTAAGGCTCAGGCAGACTGTGCCGAAAAGAAGGAATCGGCGAAAGAGTCAAAAGGCAAGAAGGCCGCTGAGGAAGCAGATGCCGGCTAGGGTACGCGCTTCACTCACCCTTCTGCCCCTTTAATCCAAAGAACTTTCGGATCGACCCGATCATTCCCGAGGACCTTTGGTCCTCAGTGGTAAGCTCGCCCTCCACGACCTCATTTTCACTAAGTTTCTTCAGGCGTTCCTGGATCCGGTCGGAAACCGCAAGAACCAAGGCTTCATTGTTCTCAAGGATAGGTTTCAACGCACGTTTGCCGATCTGTAGAACTTCGGTCTCGCTAGTCGCAACAACGGTCGCTGAACGCGGCTGGCCCGTTAACAGGCTCATTTCACCGAAGAAATCATCCTCGCCGAGCGAGTTTATTATCTCCGTTCGCTGTCCTCGTCGAAGTACGACATTCACAGATCCGCGAGCGATGACGAACATTGATGTGCCTTCGGCACCCTGTTCAACGATCGATTCACCGGCCGCATAAACTCTTGATTTGGCGTTTCTTGCAAGCCGTTCGATCTCAGCCTCAGAAAGCGGGGCAAAGACAGGGATTCGCGCTAGCTGTACCGAACGCCGCGTAACTTTTTCCTCTAACGGCGTTTCGGGCGGTGCTTCCTGATTTACGAGCGTTCTGGTCGGAAAGGCAAATTCGATCTTTTCACGCTGGAACGCGTACCAGATACGCTCGCGGACAAGGGCATCTGTATCGGCATGCCGCGTGTAATCCTCGATCCAGTATTTCACCTCCCAGTCGATGCTGCTGTCGCCGAAATTACGGATACGCACAACCGGATGCCGCTTTCGGGAGATGTTGTCGGTAAAACGCAACGCCTCGCGGACGACATTGCTCGTCCGTGACGGAGAATAAGAGTATGCGGTGTTGAAAAAGACAACGCGGGCGTTCAAGTTATCCCTCGGGGCAACCTCGATCGTCTCTTTTCCAAGTACGGAATTGCTGATGATGAGGAGTTTATTCTGAAAAGTTCGGATCTTAACTCCTCGCCAAGACACTCCTTCAACGACGCCCATTCCGCGATTCTGGATCGAGATCACATCGCCTACCTGGAACGGCTGGTCGGCCTGCATAGCGATACCGGCAAATAGATTTCCGAGGGTGTCCTGCAAAGCAAGACCGACGACGATACCGACGATAGTTGAACCCGTGAATAACGCGGAAAGCTGAACATCGGGGTATTGATTCTGAAAAATTAGGACGAACGCGATGATGTAAACAACGATCGAGAGTACCGTTTTAAGCAGGGATGAAACGCCCGGTTGCGCCGAACGGCGAACCGCCGAACGCATCATCAAAAATGCTGCAAAACGCACGATCGCGATCACGATCAGCATTGCGAGGATGATCGTCACGATCTTGGTTATCGTTGTGATCGCAGAGGTCGGAACACCGTGGCCGGTCAGAAAGGTATCTATTCTCTCATCCGACAGCTGCATCAGGGTCAGGATCGCCCCAACCACGGCGACAAAGACAGCTAGCGAGATCGCCTTTTTGTAAACTTCCGAGGTCGTCATCGTCTGCTAAAAAATATCAGCAATCGTTTTTACTATCAACAGGATCGAAAGGATCGAGACGATCACCGTCGTGCCCCAAGCAAGGACATTATGGAAAAAGCGATTTCGATATTCGCCCATAATCTCGCGATTGTTACAGAGGATGACGATCGCGATAAGCAATATCGGCAAAAGCACACCGTTAACGCACTGCGTAAAGAGCAAAAGTGTGAACTGCGGAATATTTGGGATCAGGGCGACGAGGGCCCCGAGCACGATCAAACCCGAAAAGATGCCTAGGAAGATCGGGGCCTCGCGAAATGAACGGGCGAGTCCTTTTTCAAAACCCAACGCCTCGCTCAGGCTGTAGGCGGTCGCAAGCGGAAGGACGCCCATCGCCAACATCGAAGCTCCGAACAGGCCGATGCCGAAGAGCCATTCGGCATAGTCGCCAACGAACGGAACGAGAGCTTTCGCCGCGTCGCTCGCGGTTTCGAGCTTGACCCCGGAAGCGTGAAGCGTTGCCGCGGTCGAGATCAGGATGAACACTGCAACGAGATTCGCGAGAACAACGCCGACGATCGCGTCAGCCCGCGCAACGTTGAGATCCTCCTTATCGAGACGTTTCTCAACGACCGAACTCTGCACGAAAACCTGCATAAACGGCGTGATCGTCGTACCGATCAAAGCCATAACCGTGAAAAGATAGCCTGATTCCATGCGGAAGGTCGGAGTTACGAACTCTTTTGCAACAAGGCCCCAATCAGGTTTTGCAGCGATCGCCGAAACGATATATCCGAGGAGAACTAGAGCCATGAGCAGGAAGACCTGCTCGACCCGTTTCGGAGTTCCGCGCGCGACCAGGAGCCAGATCCCGACGGCCGCCAACGGAACGCTTATATAACGCGAGATCCCGAAGAGCTCTGACGCCTGTGCGATACCGACAAATTCGGCGACGATGATCCCGAAGTTTGCGATCAAGAGAGCCAACATCACGAGGGCCGTCCAACGGACGCCGAATTGCTCGCGGATCAGGTCGGCAAGGCCTTGTCCTGTAACGACGCCCATTCGCACACACATCTCCTGTGCGACGATGAAGAACACGGTCATCGGGATGAATGTCCACAAAAGCGTGTATCCGTAATCTGCACCCGCAGAGGAATATGTGGCGATGCCGCTCGCCTCGTCACCCGACGCAGCCGCGATTATTCCCGGACCGAGAACTGCAAGGTATGCGAAAAGGCGATATTCAGGAAGGTTGCGACGAAGGCGCGACGGTATCTTGCGCAAATTGAGCGCGATGCTCTTCGGAGATACGCTGCGAAGGTTCATTTTGCGATCTACTACCGTCGTCTGTCATTCGAACAAAAATGGGGGCTCGCAAGTTGCCAGGTGCCCGCTTATGCGACCTTACGAATATAAACCTTTTGCGGCAATGATTGAAGTTCGCGCGGCGAACCAAGCGGTTTTTTTCGTCATTTGCAAGAATCTGGTAAATTCGAGCTATGCAAATAAAAGCTCGGTTCTTCAGTCTCCTCGCGATCATCAGTCTTTTAGCGATTCTTATTCCCCGTGCAAATGTGTATGCGGCCTGGCCCGCCCCCGTCCGAGGGAAGCACGCCATGGTCGTCTCCCAGCATGAGCTAGCGTCTCGCGTCGGCGTTGAGATCCTGAAAAAGGGTGGCAATGCGGTTGATGCTGCGGTCGCCGTGGGACTCGCTCTAGCTGTCGTCTATCCAGAAGCGGGAAACATTGGCGGCGGCGGATTTATGGTCATACACGACAGCAAGGGCGGCAATCACGCGATCGATTATCGTGAAATGGCCCCTGCGGCAGCATCCCGGGACGTGTTCGTCGGTTCGGACGGCAAGCTTATCAAGGGCGAAGGTTCTTCGACCATCGGTTACCGTGCTTCCGGAGTTCCCGGCACGCTCGCGGGGTTTGAGCTTGCGTTCAAGAAGTATGGCTCCGGGAAAGTGAAGTGGAGCGAACTTGTCGAGCCGGCACGACGCCTGGCCGCGGACGGATATGTGCTCTCGTATCGTCTTGCACGGCTGTTTCGAGACTATTCTGAAGGCCTCTCAAAATACCCTGAGAGTAAGAGGATCTTTCTGAACAACGGAAAATTTTTCAACGAAGGTGATCTCTTCAAACAGCCGGACCTCGCCGCGACGCTTGGTCGAGTTGAAAGGTTCGGTGCCCGAGAATTCTATACCGGCCGGACTGCAGAGCTCATCGCCGCCGATATGAAGGCAAACAACGGCCTCATTACACTCGAAGATCTTAAGAACTATCAGGCAAAGGAACGCGAGCCGCTCATCGGAAGTTATCGAGGTCATAAGATCATTTCGATGCCGCCTCCAAGTTCAGGGGGTATTGTAATGCTCGAAGCATTGAATATCCTTGAAGGCTACGACGTCGCGAAGATGCAGTACAATTCTGCGGAGAAATATCATTACCTCGCGGAGGCGATGCGGCGAGCTTTTGCCGACCGGGCCGAGTTTATGGGCGATCCGGACTTCGCAGACGTCCCGACCGCAGCTCTTGTGTCTAAATCGTACGCGGCAAAACGTCGTGAATCCATCCAGAAAGACAAAGCCTCGAACAGCAATGAGGTTGGCCACGGTGCACCGGCAGGGCACGAGTCAATGGACACCACGAACTTCGCCGTTCTGGACAAAGACGGCACGATGGTCGTTAATACATATACGATCAACGACCTTTACGGCAGTCAGGTCACGGCAAAAGGGACAGGTATCTTGCTCAATGACGAGATGGATGATTTTGCCGCAAGGCCCGGTGAGCCGAATATGTTCGGTCTTATTCAGGGCGAACGGAATGCCGTGAAAGGCGGGAAGCGGCCGTTATCGTCGATGACCCCGACGATCGTATTACGTCCCGATGGCTCAGTTTGGTTTGGTGTCGGCGCACGCGGCGGCCCTAGGATAATCTCCGCAGTTCTTCAGACAGTGATCAATGTGATCGATCACAAGCTGGATATCCAGGCGGCGATCGATGCTCCTCGCATTCATCACCAGTGGCTGCCCGACCAACTCACGACCGAACCTATTGGGTTTTCGCCTGACACGACGGTGATCTTGAAGGCCTATGGGCACAAGTTGGCCTCGAGTTGGGTCGCATCGGCAACGGGCCTGATGATAGATACGAACGGTGTGCGTCTTGGAGCGATCGACTCGAGGAGCGACGGCCTTGCGGTCGGTTACTGAGGAAGTTTCTTTGCTTCGTCCTGATCGAGCAAACGGGTCGTGCCTTCAGTAACGCTCGTCGGCTGCAGATCGTTCGTATCACGCCACGCACCGACACCCGGTGCTCGGTAAACTTCTGCAGGATGGGTCTGTTGCGGAGGCAAAGCTGCCGCATTCCGTTGGGCGTGGAGCGTCGCGGGCATCGGCAGCGGTCCGGAACGAAATGCAGGTGGAGCGGCCCAAGCGGGCTTTGAACTCGGCAAAAATACGAGGGCCCCGATTAGCCAAAGCATCGAGCCGAATACGCCGGTAATCGCCGTCAGCGCGATAAGCTCGTCGGGTCCATTCATTATCCCAAAAAACGATGTTGCGAAAAGCGTAAAAAAAATGAACCAGCTTACCGCGAAGAACACTCCATTCTTCTTGTTGAAGAACTTCGGTGGCGGCTTTTCGGTCAGTTGTGCCAACTGCGGCAGGTAGCCGCCCTGGGCGACGACCTCCGCAACGAGCGAAAGCGGCAATCCGCACCGTGAGCAGAATTTTGTCTCTTCTGAAGCTTGTTGCTGTCCGCAGCTAGGGCAATGCATTTTTTACTTTTGGCTCGCTTCTAGTCTCTTCTAATGCGACTGGATAAACGAATTTTGCCACGAAAATGTTCTATCGGCAAAAATAATCTCACCTTCGGCGGATCTTTGTGCCGGTTAGGATCTGATAGATCGCCGCCGCACGGCCAAGATAGTGGTCCGCTGTTGCCGCGGTTTCGAGAAGCAAAGAGAATATGGACCTGAGTTTTTCCGGCGCCGGAAGTTCTCGCGAGAGATCGTCGTCAGAAGCTAGGAAGGCTAGGCCGTGGAGGCGGGTTTCTGCGACTTCGTCGAGGTATTCAAGAATAAGTTCTTGCGTCGAAAGCTTTTCCGGCAGCGTCCATTCGAAAGGGTCGTCCCACAGGCGGGTGGTGATCCCACCGAACGTCTGCTCGACAGCCGCCGCTGAACGCAAAAGGCACGTGCCGGCGCTCATATATGGCAGTTCGGCCGTGCCAACGTTTGAAAAAATACGATCTTCGGGCAGCTGTCCGAGCAGACCGCGAGTTTCGGAATCGATCTGCTCAAACTTTCGGGCGAAGCCATCGATCAGATTTCGCATAGAGGAGAGAGGTCTTATCGAATCAACGACCCTTATATCGCCGTTCTTTTTCGTAAATTCCCAGGCCGTAATTCTTACCCTTGTAGTTAATGCCCGTCCCGACCTTGCCTCGAATGCCGATCCGCGAGCCGCGAGATGGAACAGCCGACTCGGTAATTACCCAGATCGAACCTGTACCGTCATCGAGCCGGTAGGCGCCGCCAGAGATCCCGGTGCCGGGAATGGAAAGCCCGTAGCTGTCGGTTACCGTTCCAATGAGACCGACCTCTTTATTCTGATATCGCGAAGGATTGGCATTGATCTCGGCAATGTTCCTCTTTTCCGGGCAGGCAATAGCAAAGACGGCCATCCCGGCGATCGCGATGACAAGCAGCGAACGTGTAATTCCTCTCATCCTTTCTCTCCTAAATATGTTATGCGAGCCCGAAGGCCTCGAAAGAGAGATTCAAGATCGCAAAGAAAGGTTCGCAGGCTTTTTAGGCTTTAACCAAGCTTAACCGCAGTTCCGTACGCGAGAACCTCTGTCGAGCCTTGGCCGAATTCGGTCGCGTCGTAGCGCATTGCGATGACCGCATCTGCGCCGATATCGTGAGCATGCTGGACCATTCGATTAAAAGCCTCCATTCGTGCCCGTTCGCAAACCTCTGCCCATTCCTCAATGTTGCCGCCGGCGATCGATTTGAAACCGCCGATAATGCCGCGTCCAATACCCGTCGCACGTACGACGATGCCGCGGACAACACCAAGGTATTGGTTGATCCGACGGCCTTCGATCTCCATCCCGGTTGTTACGATCATATTTCTTACCTAGTGCAATGAAAAAAAAATGGCAACGGTCAAAGCAAACGCTTTTGTTGTGCTCTGACTATTGCCATTTAGAATAAATTTTATAAGGTGGCAGCGCCTACGGGAATCGAACCCGTCTTTCAAGAATGAGAATCTTGCGTCCTAACCGATAGACGAAGGCGCCGTGATTTCAAGGAAAAGCATCGCAAAACATGCGAAACGAGATTATAAACAATGTCCTTCGCCGATAGCAACAGCTCAACGGCCTTGACAGCCCGTCTGCTGTTGACGAAGCATCTATTTAGCCGTAGAATCAATAATTTAGAGTGGTGAGTTATTGCGACTTGCGGCCACGTAAAACAACCGGCTAAACAGCAGAGAGATCAATATTCTTATTAAGACTCTGTGCTGCGTTTGCTGTACAGGGTCTTTTGATTTGATGATCGACCCGCCGGTTTGCATCAGTCGGGAGCCCGAATAGCTAAATTCGCTGCTCAGTATTCGAAAATGGCTAAAGATATTCTTGAACTCTTACGCGAAAAGATCATCGTGTTTGACGGTGCGATGGGTGTGAGCCTGCAGGCGATGGACCTCTCGATCGACGATTGGGGCGGCCCAAGCTTTGAGAATTGTTCGGAGAATCTTCTCTACACGCGACCGGATGCGGTGGAAAAAGTTCACACGAGCTTCCTCGATATCGGATGCGACGTGATCGAGACGAACAGCTTCGGCGGCAGCGAGGTCGTGCTGGGCGAATTCGGTATCGCAGACAAGACCTACGAGGTCAATAAAAAGGCCGCAGAGCTGGCAAAACGGCTCGCAAACGACTATTCGACGTACGACCATCCGCGATTTGTCGCGGGGTCGATGGGTCCCGGAACGAAGCTTCCAACGCTTGGGCACATTACTTACCGTGATCTTAGAGATGCCTATCGCGAACAGGTTCGCGGCCTGGTTGATGGCGGCAGCGATGTTCTGATCGTCGAGACCTGCCAGGACCTGCTCCAGACGAAGGCAGCACTTGCCGCGATCTTCGACCATTTTGCCAAGACTCGCTCGCGGATCCCTGTGATCGCGCAGGTAACGATCGAAGTATTCGGCACGATGCTGAACGGTACGGAGATCGGAGCGGCATTGACCGCGCTTGAACCGTTCCCGATCGATGTTATTGGGATGAATTGCGGCACCGGGCCGAAGCATATGACGGACAGCTTTCGCCATTTGTGTGAGAATTCACCGCTACCCGTGAGCATTATGCCTAACGCAGGACTCCCGGAGGTGAAGGACGGGAAGCAATTCTACGACGAAACGCCCGAGAGCTTTGCCACGCAGGTCGAGGCGTTCGCAAAGGATTTTGGAGCAAATATCGTGGGTGGTTGCTGCGGAACGACACCCGAGTATATCAAGCTGCTCGTCGAGCGCCTCGGCAGGCTTTCGCCAAAACAGCGAAATGCAAAACTTTCCCCGTCGGCGTCGTCTATCTATTTCCAACAGCCTTACACGCAGGACGCCTCGTTCTTGATCGTCGGCGAACGTGTGAATGCATCCGGCTCGAAGAAGATGCGCGACTTGCTAGACGCCGAGGACTGGGACGGCCTTGTGAACTTGGCAAAATCTCAGGAGAAAGAAGGTGCGCACATCCTAGACGTAAACGTTGATTTCGTCGGCCGTGACGGAGTTGCCGATATGCACGAGCTTGCAAAAAGGCTCGTAACGAACGTCAAGATCCCTTTGATGTTCGATTCGACCGAATGGGAAAAGATGGAGGCCGGCCTTGAGCACGCGGGCGGCAAATCGATACTCAATTCGACAAATTACGAGGACGGCGAAGGGCGTTTCATCAAGTTGCTCGAACTTGCGAAAGAATACGGTGCGAGCATAGTTATCGGCCTGATCGATGAAACGGGTATGGCCCGAACAGCCGAGGACAAGGTCAAGATCGCTCGCCGGGCATACAAACAGGCGACGGAATTCGGTATCGAGGCCCACGATATCTTCTTCGACCCGCTTGCCCTTCCGATCTCCACAGGCATTGAAGAGGATCGTAAAAATGCCGCCGAGACGATCGTTGCGATCAAACAGATACGCAAAGAGATGTCTGAGGCGAACATTATCCTCGGTGTCTCGAACATCTCTTTCGGGTTGAGTCCGGCAGCGAGGATCGTGCTCAATTCCGTTTTTCTGCACGATTCGGTCGAGGCCGGAATGAATTCGGCTATCGTCAACGCTTCGAAGATCCTTCCGCTTATTCGATTTAACGAACATGAGATCGAAACGGCCCGTGACCTCATCTACGATCGTCGGAAAATCGAAAACGGTGTCTGCGTTTATGATCCGCTTGTCGAGTTTACAGCGTTGTTTGAGGGCAAAACTGCGCAGTCGATCAAACCTGACATCTCAAATCTCCCGATCGAAGAACGTCTAAAAGAGCACATCATCGAGGGCGAAAAGATCGGCCTTGAAGATGCACTCAACGTGGCGCTCGAGACCTATAAACCGCTCGATATCATTAACGATATCCTGCTGGATGGCATGAAGACCGTTGGCGACCTTTTCGGGTCCGGGCAGATGCAGCTCCCGTTTGTCCTTCAGTCCGCTGAGGCGATGAAGGCCGCGGTAAGGTTCCTTGAGCCATTTCTTGATCGCGTCGAAGGCATCGAGAAGGGAACTCTTGTCCTTGCGACCGTTAAAGGCGATGTTCACGATATCGGAAAGAACCTCGTCGATATTATTCTGACGAACAACGGCTATAAGGTCGTGAATCTGGGCATCAAGCAGCCGATCGATGATATTCTCGGAGCTTTTGAAGAATCAAAAGCCGACGCGATAGGAATGAGCGGCCTGCTCGTAAAATCCACGCTAGTAATGCGCGACAACCTCGAGCTAATGAATTCGCGCGGTATAGCGGCTCCCGTAATTCTCGGCGGAGCTGCACTTAACCGGCGATACGTCGATCAGGACCTTATCCCGCTCTACGAAGGTGAATTGTTTTACGCACGCGATGCTTTTGACGGCCTGCACGCCATGGACAAACTTACGTCCGGCGAGGCTCTCGTGTCGGATGAAGCCGAAAAGGCGAGCAGCGCCGCGGCTGGTGCCGAGGTTGCACCGAACGTTGCGGATCCGGCGTCTTCCAATGAAGATCTTGTCGGTGAGGATGCGAAATTGGGCGTGAATGCGGCCGAGCAGGTGCGAAAACGCGCAAGCGGTTCAACCACTCACACAACTCGGTCGGATGTCTCGCAGGATGTTCCGATCCCTACGCCGCCTTTCTATGGTTCGAAAGTCGTTGAGGTAAAGGACCTGACGAAGATATTCGAGTTTGTTAACGAGACGGCGCTCTTCAAAGGGCAGTGGCAATACAAGCAAGGCCGGATGAAGCCCGATGAATACGCAAAGATCATCGCGGAGGAGGTCCGGCCGCGATTTGAAGAGCTGAAAGCGGACGCGATCCGAAAAAAGCTCCTCGAGGCGAAAGTTGTTTACGGATATTTCCCATGTCAATCCGAAGGGAACGATCTCATTATCTACAGTGACGATCAGAAGACGGAACGCCTTAGGTTCAGTTTTCCGCGACAACCGATCGAGCAGCGTGGCGGCAAGAACCTTTGTCTTGCGGACTATTTCGCCTCGGTCGATTCAGGGAAGATGGATGTCGTTGCTTTCGACCTTGTAACGATGGGACGGAAGGCGAGCGAACATTCGGCGAAGCTTTTCGCTGCCGATAACTACACGGATTATCTGCGGTTCCACGGTCTGTCGGTCGAATCCGCAGAGGCTTTCGCGGAGATGTGGCACAAGCGGATCCGTGAGGAGCTTGGAATCGCGGGAAATGATTCTCCGGATCTTGCAAAACTCTTCCATCAAGGTTATCAGGGCTCTCGATACAGCTTTGGCTATCCTGCCTGTCCCGACCTTGAAGAACAGGCAAAGATCTTTGAGCTGCTCGATCCTTCGCGGATCGGCGTAGAGCTTAGCGAGGAGTTTCAACTTCACCCTGAACAATCGACCTCGGCCATTGTACTGCATCATCCGGAGGCAAAGTATTTCAACATCGAGTAACTACGGCTCGATCGATCGCGGTTGCCGGTGCGGATCAAAAAAGCTGTTGGGAACAATTTGTCCCCAACAGCTTTCTTATTAGGTCAAATGTCTCCGGCGACGTGTCGCCGGAGAGCTAAAGGGATAACCTATCTTCCCGGGATCGGGAGGTCTGTGCTGAGGCCGAACTGCAGGGCCGTGAAGCCCGCGGTCGATCTAAGCAGATACCAAATGCCGCTGCGATATACCGCAAGGTCGCTTCTGCCGTCACCGTCGAAATCTGCCGTCGTTGGAATATCGCCGACGCTTCCGAAGTGCGTCGTCGAGCTCGTACCGGCTGCCGGATTGTAGATGAACCAGTCACCCGTCAGCGTGCGGAAGAGGGCGATCTCGGCCTTGCCGTCGCCTGAGTAGTCTGCGATCACTGGAACATCCGTAGAACTTCCCATTCCAGTTGCGGTCGTTGGGAAGCCACCACTTGACGGACGATAGGTGAATGCACCTGCCGAGCCGATGTAGTAAGCAACATCGGCCTTGCCGTCACCGTCGAAATCTCCGGGGGCTGGGATCGTACCGGCAGCATTCGGGATCGTGGTGTAAAGGAGTCCGCCCGCGCTCTTCAGCACGTACCAACCGCCGTCCGACGGCCGATAGACACCGACATCCGTCTTACCATCCCCATCATAATCGGCACTCACCGGAATATCGCCCGGAAGCCCGAATGAGTAGAAAGTGATCGTCGAATTCGAACTATTGAAGATGTAGAAGTCCGGATTTGCGGCGTTCGCATCTGCACGAAAGATCGCAAGATCCGCCTTCGCGTCATTGTCATAGTCGCCGGGTGCGGGTACGTCGCCGGTCATTCCCCAGTGAGCGACCGAGTATCCGGCAGTTGACTGCAGCATATGCCAATTGCCGTCAGACGGGCGAAAGACCGAAACATCCGACTTGCCGTCGCCGTCAAAGTCGTATTTTGCCCTTATAGGAGCCGTAACGGAGAAGTTTGCATCTGAAACGTCGAAGAAGATATTTCCGACGGCCTCGATCTTGATCCGGGCCTGCGAGGTAACACCCATCGGGATCGTTACGTCAGCAGAACCGTCGTTCGGCGTACTTGCCATAAGGACAGTCGGGAAAGTTGCTCCGCCGTCGGCCGAGAATGAGATCTTGACGTTCGCGACACTTACTGGAGCTGCCGTCGTATTTGCGACGTTCCAGGTAACGGTCTGGACCGAACCGCCAGCAACCTGCATCGAGGTGTTCGGGGAAGTTACCTTGAACGGTCCCGAAGTGTTGGTTACGGTGATCACCGTGTCGGTGTATTGCGTCTGGCCGACGGTTACGCCTGGAACATACGGCTTATTGTCGCGAACCGTCAGGCGGAAGTTAAGCGTTCGCGAAACTGAGCTGAGAGCCTCGGTGTTCGCAACGGCGTCGCCGCCCGGTAGGCTTGGTGAAACAAACAAGCCGGCGAGTACGGTGGACATCTTCGGAAAATATCTCGTGCCGGATGCCGATGGCGAGAATGAGATCCAGTTCGGCCCTGTAGTTTTCCCGGGCGATGCCGGACTGCCGCTGCCGAACGTGGTCGCATTATCGTTCTGCTCCCATTGATACGTCAGGGCATCGCCATCCGGATCGGTTGCCGAGCCGGTCAGAGCAAAAGGTGTGCTGATCGGGATCGTAGCATTAGGCACCGCAGCAACCACCGGTGGATGATTTTGCGTCATTACGGTCGTGACCGGGCAGGTCTTGTTCGCAAGATTCTGTTGGATCTGGTCGATGCTGGTCTGGTGGAACGTGTCGATCGAGTGCGGAGCGACGTCATAGGACGTGATGCCCGCATAGCCCATGATCGTTATGCCCGAGCCGACCTCTTTGTTGCGGCCCGTGCCTTCATTCGAGAATGAGAATGTGTGGTTCGCACCCATCTGGTGGCCGACTTCGTGTACGACATAGTCGATGTCGAAGTTATCACCTTGCGGGATGCCGTCAGCAGGCGACGTTATGCCGCTGCCCTTCTGGCCATCGACACAAACGCAGCCGATGCAGCCCGCGTTTCCGCCGCCGCCCGAAGCACCGAACATATGGCCGATATCGTAATTGGCCTCACCAATGTTTGCGGTCAAGGTTGCCTGGAGCTGACTGTTCCACTGTCCCATCGACGTATACGGATCCGTCGCGGGGTCGTAATAAATGACGCTCGTTGTCTGATCGATCAGGTTGAGGTGAACGCCGAGATCCTTTTCATATACGCCATTTGCACGAGTAAGCGTTGCATTGAACGCGGCGAGGACAAGAGCAACTTGTGAAGCACTTGTTGCTCCGAAATAGTTGGAGTATTCACCGTTGCAGGATTGAGCAAGACGCATTGTCTTGATCTGGCCGGCGTTGCTTTCGGGACGGTTTGCTACATCACCGTTAAGGCGAAAATTGTCGCGGATACCGGTCAGAAGGCCTATGTCGCCTGTCGTGCACCTCCAAGGCGAGCCATTAGCCTCACTGTCTCCGCGGAAGACGGAATAGATCTTGTGATCGGCGGAGAAAGGCTCGATGAACTCATTGCGTGCGTCCGCGCGGAACACAACCGTCTGGATACCTTGAGGCGAGATGCTTAGTTTTAGTGTTGAGAATCGATCGGTAAGGCCACGTCCCGAGTACGAGCGTATTTCAGGGAAGCGGGCCTGCAAGGCCGGGTCGAAGTTCGAGTCTTCATAGACCTCGAAGCGTTCCATATCGCCGTCAGCGTTCGGGATCGAAATCACCGTAGACTGGCCGCTCGCACGATCGACAACTGAGAAGAGCTGGTCTCTCAGTGGTTCGATGTTGAGGTTGTATAGGCGAAATTCCGTCGGGTATGACGGTCGCAATACTGCTCTGTCAGTTGGTATGTCCGCCCGATCTTGCTGGCTCTCGGTCCAGATCAGCTGTTGAGCCGATGCGCTCATCGCCAAAAACGCGAGGATCATTGAAAGGGACAGAACGCCGCGAAACATCCGATGCGTGTTCATATACTTTTTGCTCCTTTTAGATGGGGAATCCAGTTTGACGTTCGAGGCTTTTTCGCGGTTTGACGCGTAACGGCCTGACCATTGAATGGAGACACCAAGCTTCTTGAAATTAAATGAGAACGAGTTAGATTATCCTACAAATCTCATGAATACAACAACCTGCGCCGAAGAGACCTGATCGAGCCGGCACACTTTTATTTCGGGGTGCCGAAAATGATAAACTTATCGCCTTGCGTCCTGCAAATGTCCGAAAGCAGCCTAGACATAATTCAAGACCGGTACATTGAGCCGCTCGTTCCGGAAAAAGACGAAATTTCCGTCCTCTCTCCCGTTGAGCGGCGGGGTTTTTGGCTAGCGCACAAGATGAATCAGGGCCGCTGGAAGAGACTGATGACATTCTTTCAGCGGCACATCGGATCGCTATGGATATTTCTTGCAACCTACAACCTGATGCGGGTGCACGGCCTCGAGAATTTCGAGGCAGCAAACGGCAAGCGCCCGATACTCCTCGTAGCGAATCATCGCTCGTTCTTTGATATGTACACGGTTTCGAGCGTCCTCTTCCGCCGGACGGAAAGACCGCTAAAGCTATATTTTCCCGTCCGCGCAAAGTTCTTTTACGACCGATGGGCCGGTTGGATGGTGAATTTTGTGATGGGCTGGTTCTCGATGTACCCGCCGTTCTTTCGCGAGGCGGGCGAGGTCGAAAAGCGGGATTTTGACAAGTACTCGCTTCGGCGGCTCATTCAGCTCTCGTCAGCCGGCGAAGCGAACGTTATTGGGTTTCATCCCGAAGGAAAACGCAATCTCACCGGCGGACCGTATGACATGCTCCCTGCACAGCCGGGCGTCGGAAAGGTGGTCTATGCCGCTCGGCCGCAAGTCATTCCTGTCTTTATCGCGGGGCTTGGCAATGACCTTCCAAAGCAGATCTGGGGCAACTGGCGCGGGGGCGAAAAGGTTCGGATCTGGTTCGGTGAGGCGATCGATCTTACTTCGTTTTATGAGAAGCCGGACCGCCTGCGGACACACAAGGAGATCGCTGACCATCTGATGGACCGCATCGCATCGCTCGCGGACCTTGACCGAGCAGAGTACGCAAGTGAAACGATGGGAGATGAGAACCTGACGTCTAAAAGTTAGCGTGTCTTGGCCACGGTTGTGTTTGCAACATTGGCCGCAGCCGTTGCCGTATTTGAGTTAGAGCCGGTCTGCGAGTTGGGCGATTTCCATCCGGCATTCTCGAGCAGCGTGATCGCAAATCTCACGGGCACCGCCATGTTCGCTGCAGTATTCTCGGTAAATACACCAAAATTCACGCCAATGACCTCGCCGCTTTGTCCAAAAAGCGGTGCACCGGAACCGCCTTCTGCAGTGCGGGCGTCGTGCACTATCCGCTTTGAATCAAGGTCTGTGATCGAGCCCTGTGTCGTCAGGGGCACGATCTTTTGCGACTGAGCAAGAAAGTTTATTAGATCCTGCCTGGAGTTCCCAAAACGCTGATTGATCGATCGAGCTTCGGCATCGTCAACCATCGCGAGCAGCCTGTCAGGCCCGTTCGGATACCCCATCGTAACCACAGTTTTGCCGATCTCGACAGAATCCGTGTCGGTATCAAGCGGGATAACGGGCAGGTCTTCCGGAAGCGTTGTCGGGTCGATAAAGCCTACGGCGAGGTCTTCGCGCGTGCCGAGCGTTTTTACGCTCAGAGGAAACGGCTGCGGATTGTTCGGGAAGTAAACTACAAGCTTCTTGACCCTTGCCCGCGCATTACCGGCGGCCATCATCTGCTTGACGCCGTCGTCCTCTTCCCAGGGCCGCACGACGTGCCTATTCGTAACGACGTATCCTTCGCCAACGTAGAAGCACGTTCCAATGAAGTCATACTCAACGGTCGGACCGTTACCGTCCGTTGTAACGCCGATCTGCGGCCGCATCGGAGCAGTATCCGGATTCTCGGGCGATTGCGGCTCGTATGGGCTGCGGTAAAGGGAAGGATCGGCGTATCGCAAGACCTTTCCGTTCCGCTTATCGACGAGATCATAAACTCCGACGATCAAGCCAATGGAGTTACCGTAGGCTACCCGCAAATTCGGGGCAAGCGACACGGTCTTGATGATGTCCTTGTTACTCTTATCGAGCTCGCCCAACTGCGTACTCGCCTGGCCGAGCTTCTCCTCGAGTTTTCGGATCGTCTCGCTTTGGATCTTGGCTTGCTCGCGTCCCTCCCGCAACTCCTTGTTGACGGCGTAGCCGATATACAAAATGCCTGTGAGGAAGGCTACGGCGATGACGAGCGTTATGAGCTTCGTTGTCCAGGAGATCTCGCGTGTAAGCTCGCGTGTAAATTCACGCAGAAAAGCCTTCGCATCGTCGCGCTTTGCCGAACCATAAGATTCGATCGCGGCATCCTCAATGAACTGCGAGATGTGCGGCTGTGCACGATTCGTCGTGATTAGCGCCGATTTGGCCTCGAGCGAGAAGAAGTCGAACGAGATGCGGTTTTCCGGTGCTGTGATCGAATCCGCGTCGGAAATCGGCACATACCGCCTTATCGGCTTGCCGTTGATCTGAAACTCCAGTTCGGGAGCAAAATCGATCACCCGGAACTGGCCGTCCGAGCTGTCGAGCTCAAGCCAGACGTTCACATCGCGAACCGACGAAGTGTGGATCTGGATGTCACAGGTAGAGTCCGAGCCGATCCGAATTCGCTCCTGCGCGAAAAATTCGGTTCGCTTCTCAAGGCCGACTGTAACGTGGATGATAATGCCGGATGCCATTAGTAAGCGTGAAAAACTTGCGATAGCGCTATAGGTGTGATTCTACCACAGAGACAAGGCAGATGCCCTAGCAAAATCTTACTGGACAGGATGAACTTTTGGCCTCTAGCGTGCGGGTCTGTTAGCCTTTTAGTAGATATGGGAAAGCCGAAATTCATTACCGACCGCGAAGAACTCGAAAAGCTTGCTCCGATGCTAAAGGCACCGATAAAACGGCAGGTGTTCGTCTGTACAGGCAAATCCTGCTCAAAGGTCGGCGGCGAGGAAGTGCTCTCTGAATTCGCACGCATCCTCGAGGCAAAAGGAATCCGCCAGGGCAAAGAGAAAAAAGGACGGAACCCGATGGGCGAGGTCTTGCTAACGCAGTGCGGCTCGATAGGCTTCTGCTCGATCGGCGTTGCCGTAATGGTCCACCCCGACGGCATCCTTTACGGCCAAGTCCAACCCGAAGACGTCCCCGAGATCATCGAAGAGCATCTTGAGAAGAATGAACCCGTTAAACGCCTCGCCCTCATGAAACTTTTAGGCAGCTAAGAAAACTCCCTCCTTAGTAAGGAGGGAGGCGTCGAAAGCCGCGGGGTGGTTCTTAGTTTTAGCCGCGACAAGGTGCTTGGAAGGATGCCGAAGAATCAACCCGCCCACTAAAAGGCAGCGTCCACCCTTCCTTTGTGGGGAGGGGAGCCTTAAGATTATCCCCTCATCGCCGCCAGTATCTCATCCACGACCTTCTTTGCGTCGCCGAAGAGCATCAGGGTGTTGTCTTTGTAGAACAGTGGGTTATCGACGCCGGCGTAGCCGGATGCCATTGAGCGTTTCATTACGATAACGTAGCGAGCCTCCCATACGTGGAGCACGGGCATGCCGGCGATGGGCGACGCGGGATCGTCCATCGCTGAAGGATTGACGATATCGTTTGCGCCGATGACCCACGCCACATCCGTCGACGCAAATTCGTTATTGATCTCGTCCATTTCAAAAACGATGTCGTAGGGGATATTCGCTTCGGCTAGCAGGACGTTCATATGGCCGGGAAGACGGCCGGCGACCGGATGGATCGCGAATTTCACCTCGACGCCCTCGGCCTTTAGCATCTTGACGACCTCAGCGAGCGAATGCTGTGCCTGTGCGACCGCGAGGCCGTAACCGGGTACGATGATGATCTTCTTTGATTGGCCGAGCATGCTCGCCGCCATCGCCGAATCGACAGAGCGTACCTCGCCCGCTGGAGCCGAACTTCCGGCCGACGCCGCACCACCTTCTGTTCCGAAGCCGCCGAGCATCACGCTCACGAATGAGCGGTTCATACCCTTGCACATAATGTAGCTAAGGATCGCACCGGATGATCCGACGAGAGCCCCGGTAATGATGAGCAGGTCGTTCGAGAGCATAAAACCTGCTGCGGCTGCGGCCCAACCCGAATAGCTGTTGAGCATCGAGACGACGACCGGCATATCAGCGCCACCGATCGCCATGATGAAGTGGAGGCCGAGAATTCCCGTCAAAATCGTTGCGGCAAGCAGCGGCCACTGGCCCGAGTGTGTGTCAGGCGACATAAAGAACGCGACGCCGAGGCCGACCGTGACCAGCAGCATAATGATGTTGATCAAATGGCGGCCCGGGATCATTAGCGGCTTGCCGCTCAACGAACCTCGCAGTTTCAGAAACGCAATGACCGAACCCGTAAAGGTGATTGAGCCTATACAAACTCCGATGAAGATCTCGGCCGTGTGTAGGTGCGACTCTCCGGCAGACATTTGCGGGTGCGGGCCGAGATACGTCGCAAAACCGACGAGTACCGCGGCGAGACCTACAAAGCTGTGCAGGATCGCCACAAGCTCGGGCATCGACGTCATCTGAACACGGCTCGCGAGTATTGCACCGATCACAAGGCCCGGAACTAGTGCCGCGATCAACACCGGAAGCCCGCCCACGTTCATCGCCGCTGCAGTCGCGACCAGTGCGATGACCATTCCGACGATCCCGTACCAATTCCCGCGGCGCGCCGTCTCCTGACGGCTCAAGCCGCCCAAACTCAAAATGAACAACGCACTCGCGGCGATGTATGCGATCGTGATTAAGCTTTGTTGCATTTAAATTGCCTCCAGCTTTAGCTGGAGGTAAAAGTTAAAGCAGAAAATGGGCTTTAGCCCAAACTATTCCGAAGCATCTTTGAACTTCTGAAATCCCGCACGCTTCAAGAAGTCATCAAACTCGTCATCGAATGAAAACTTGTTATGATGTTCTTCCTGGTTCGCAATATATCTTCTAACACTCGGCAAACTCTCTTCGTTCACCGAGACGACAAAATATTCATCCTGCCACGCGAATTTCAATTTCGTAAGTTTGTTCTTGTTTACCCAAAACGATGACTCGCCTTTGATCAACTGCATTATCTTCTCAAGCGTCTGATCAGTTCCGAGCGATATCAGGCAATGAATATGCTCGAGCCAGCCGTTGATGAAATCGATGTGTATTCCCTTCTCGCGGGCATTCTGTCTTATATGTTCAAAGACCTTCAGCCGAATCTCATCCGTCAGAAACGGATGCCGGTTCTTCGTAGTCCAAACGAAATGTAACCAAACTTTGACCCAAGGCATATTAAGCTAAAGCTATAAGGAAATTACTGCTATTTGTTTGGCTAAAGCCGCTTTCGCTTGTGCAATCCTTCCACTAGCTGAAGCTAGTGGCAATTCATCAAAGCCGCGACGCGGACGGTTGGTTGAGTTCGATTTTCATTTCGCCTTCGGCAACACGCCTTCGAGACCGCCCGGTTCTTTTTAGATTTAACGCTCCTTCTACGCAGCCGGTTCGGACTCGAACTGTGCTCTTAGCGACTCGGTGTAAGGTGCGCGGGCGACGCCGCGTTCAGTGATGATCGCGGTGACAAGTTCGTTGGGCCTTGCTCATTATTGTTCCAAGTTTTCTAGGTTTGATATTTTACCTTAGAGGTCGGCAGATCTTCGAATACGACAGCGACGGTGAAGCTCTGAAT
>JAANMW010000733.1_pt1 | contig 38489 bp, 38 predicted proteins | sample 7279671 | NCBI WGS metagenome assembly JAANMW01 (sample SAMN14094541, study PRJNA606508) | bioreactor metagenome | isolation source: A lab-scale SPAN reactor treating ammonium-rich wastewater day 247 | place: Ireland: Galway | collected 2017-09-19 | reverse complement strand
TCTTGCTGCCAACTCCTCTTCAAAACGCTCCTGTATCTGCTCAAGCTCGCCGATACGGTCATTCTTGACGAGAACCCGCAGAAAATTCGCCGTCGTCCTTGACGGTGAGGCCTTTGCGATCAGCGTCTCAAGCAATTTCTCTTTGGCTGTGTGCTGGATCGCGGGGCTTGCAAAAACTGACTGCAGGTCAGCGCTCGCCTTGATCATCTCGTTCCAGGTGACGAGTTCCTGCTTTACTGATTCAGCGTCGCCGGTCTTTGTTACGACGTCGGCCAACGCGATGGCATATCGGCGTGCGATCGTTTCGGTGCTCATTAGTTCATACCTCCGATCTCAGCGATGCCGTTCTTGATCAGGCGGGCATCGACGGCGCCGTCGATCTGCGAGCGGAGACGCTCCTCAGCGATCCGAACGCTCTCCTCAGCGGAGAATCTCCGCAGAGCACTTCGTGATTGATTCGCAAGCCGGGTCAGCTCTGCCTGAGCCTGGCCCTTTATCCGAGCGGTGTCGGCGGCGGTCAGATCCGAAAGTTCCTTCTCGTCGGCCTCGGCCTCTGCCTTGGCACGGGCGATGATCGTTGCTTTTTCAGTATCTTTTTGTGCAATCTTGCCTTCGATCTCGGTGAGGCGTTCGAGAGCTGCCTTCTTTTCGTTCTCCGCACGGATGAGATCGGCGCGGATCTCTTCGCGTTTCTGCTTGAAACCCTCGCTGAGCCGCTTCCGCAGGATAAATGTCATAGCAGCGACGAAGATCGCAAGGTTCACGAACTTCCAGGCCTCAAATCCCGGAATATTCATCCATTCGTTATAAAAACCGCCTCCCGCACCGTGCGGGGCGGCCGATAGCAGAATGCTGTTGATTACGGCGATGATCATATCTTCCTAACCTTTCAAAATTGTTGCCGTAATGTGGTCGGCCATTGCCTCTGCCCCGGTCTCGATCTCGGCCCGCGCCGCTGCGGCCTGCCGCTCGATGTCGGCCTTGCCCGCATCCAGCGTTGCTGCAGCCTCTTCCTTAACTTTGGTAAGGGCGTTGTTTCGCTCCGCTACGGCGGCATTATGGCGTTGCTCGATTATCTGATAACCCTCGTTGCGGGCATCGCGGATCTCGCTCGTGTACAAAGCCTCTTTGGCGGCGACATCTTCGAGGATCGCTCCGGCCTCACCGCCCTGATGGCTCCTATTCCTCTCACGAGCCTCAAGCACAGCATTTATCGGCTTAAAAAGCGTTTTATTGAGTATCCAGATCATGACGAGAATGATCCCGATGTGCAAGAACATCGTCCCGTCGGGGAAAAGTTGGATAGCGGCAATTAGGTGCATAGAAACTTACCCTTGAAACGGCCTGCTAACAGCATAAAAAGGCCGCATACTCAAAAGGATTAAGACTAACACGCGCCTATTTTAAGGGTCAAGGAAGCGCAGGCCCCGTGCCGCCCGCCCTCATCGGTTTCCGGCCAAATTTTCTTCAACGCACGGAAAAAGCCCTCTCAATCCGGCTTTGAGACCGATCGAGAGGGCATTTTCGGCTTCAACGAACCGCTCTAGCGGGCGAGCCAGCCGTCGCGGATCTTCTGTTGTTTGGCGGTCGGGGTCGGAACGCTCACAAGCTCATAACGCTCGACCTCACGCGTGCCGACAACCATCTTGATCGTCTGCTCCGCATCGCCGCGTTTTATTGTGAACGTAGCTTCTTTCCCTGCCAGATCCTGCAGCGGGCCACGCGTAAGCGGCTCACCATTGATCTTTTCGATGACGTCGCCCTTCGCAAAGCCGGCCGCCTGTGCCGCACTTCCGGGTTCGATCCCGTTGACCATGATGCCGCCATTCCGGAACCTAAGGCTCATCCCGAGGTCGGCGACCTTCTGCTTCGCTTTGTTCAAACGATATCCTGCATAGCCGAAGATCTCGTCGTAATTCGGTACGTCCGTGCCCCAGATATACTTCTCATAGAAAGGATGGTAATCCTTCTTCGTCAGCTTGTTGACGATCGAGATCATATCTTCGGTCGTGAATCCGCGGCCTTTCTTGTAGAAATCGTTGTAGAGCGTCCGCATCACGTCATCAAGGCTGTATTTGCCGTCGGAATCGTTGCGGATCGAAAGGTCGAGCAAAGCACCCAAGTTCTGTCCCTGTGTGTAATATGAGATGCCGAAAGCGACCGGCGTGTCGTAACCAGCCCAGGTCGAGACCGAAGCGTTCGCTGGCGATACGTAATTACGTACCTCGTTGCCCTCGACGCCCGCGGCCGCCCCTGCCGCCGAATTCAGAAAACTCTCTACGCTCGAGAGGCCGGCGCGATAACGCGAAACAACGCCGTAATAGTTCGTAAAGCCTTCTGAGACCCAAAGCAGCGGCGTCTCGTTCTCACGCGAATAGTCATACGGCCACATCTCTGCCGGACGGATGCGCTTTACGTTCCAAAGGTGAAAATACTCATGTGCCGCCGTCCCGATGATCATCTCCGGCGTCGCAACATTCCCCTGAGGCGCGAACGCAACGAACGAATTCAGGTGCTCAAGGGCACCACCGGCGTTAGATTCCGGCGGCGTGAAGAAGTAGAACGAAATATACTTCTCATACGGCAGCCCGCCGAACATCTTGCTGTCCGCCTCGGCGACCTTTGCCATCATCTGCGTGAATTTCTCAGCCTTTTCCTTGCTGAATGTGCCGGCCGGATTTGCGACGAAATAATGCGGCTTGCCCTCGACCTCGTATTTCAGCAGGTCGAATTTACCCATTTCCGCGGGTGCGTCAACGAGAACGTCGTAGTTGTCCGCAACAAAGGTCATCGGGTCGGATGTCTCTCGCAGTGCGGAGATCAGATTCCAGCCGCTCGGCACCTTGAAATGTACATTCGAGGGCGTGTTGCGATGCCCTTCGGGCTCCAGGAAAAGCTCGATGCCCGTAAAGAATGCGTAATCATCTGCGATCTTCGCCTGATTGAGAGCGAGCACCGTTGCACGGTAATCGTAATCGACGCGGATCTGCTTGATACCTTTCGTGTTGACGGACCAGGTCTGCTTCTTGACCATACGCATCGGCAGAACGCGTCCGTTCGCATCCGTGATCCTGAACCGCAACACGTTCTTGTAGTAATTCTCGACCGTGTACCAGCCCGGAGCCCATGTCGGAAGGCTCAGGCGAAGTTCCGGCTGGTTGATATTCGCGATGTCGGTCGTGATGTGGAACTGCCGGGTCGAGGGGTCTGAGAGAGAGACTGTGTAGTCAAGCTTTAGGCCTTTCTGTCCATAGACAGCGGACGAAAGCAGAATGAATAGTAAGGGGACGATAAGACGCACCCTGCTTTTGAACATAATTTCACCTCGATATAATTTTCTTCTCGTTTTACTCAAATACCGGAATATATGTTTCAATTATTGCATAAGCACGGCATTATGCCCGTCAATACCAGCAAAGGAGCCTTGAACCGATCATGAAACCGATCATTACCGCTTGCCTCTCCGTTCTGTTCCTCGTCTTTTGCGGATGTACGGTAGCAAAGAGTACAAATACGAACGTATCAGCCGCTGAAAATACCAACGCTGAGCCTGCTGCGACCCCAATGTCAGGCGCCGGAAAAGTGAACCTTCCCGCACCGGAGACAGTCGTCCAGGCACTCTACAAAGCTCATGATGCCCAGAAGAGTCCGTTCTTCCAATCGAAGGATCGCGCGCTTGTCGACAAATACTTTAGCAAGCCGCTCGCAGACCTGATCTGGAAAGACGCGACCACGCACACGAGCGACATCGGAGTTATCGACGGCGATCCGCTCTACAACGCTCAGGATGTCGAGATCAAGGACCTCAAGATCGGCACGGGCCAGATCGACGCAAAGAACGAGAAAAAGGCGACCGTAAATGTAACATTCACGAATTTCGGCAAGCCGAATACGATCAAATTCGAAATGAGCGCGGGTGCCGAGTCATGGAAGATCGACGACATCGTTTACTCGCCTTCCGACAGCATGCTCAAATGGTTCAAGGAGGCTGACAAGCCGGCTGATACGCCCGCCGTAGCCGGCGAATTTGAGGGCAAGTACCGCGTCGGCGAAACCACATGCACCGTCAAGCCGGTCAAAATGGCTTTCGAAGTGCGTTGGGAAAAGGGCAAGGGCGTTGAAACGTTCTTCTCAAAAGACAGCACGACCTTTGAATCTTCACCACCAAAAGGCGGCCCGAACCAATTCGTCTTCGACGACGAGAACTACAACTCAGGCACGTTCTATCGAACGGACGGCAAGACGTTCCCTGTCTCAAGGGTGAATTGATCGTTTATTCTGAAAATGGGAGCAGTCCGAACATGGATGCGGTATCGTTGTTCGTATTGAATACCGTTATATCTCTGAGCATCCCCTCAGTTGTTAGTTTTGCGATCGCTGCGAGCAAACGCTTGTCTGACGTCGCAAATGCTGTCAATTCGTTCTCTGTCTGAAGCTGGGCTAGTAGTTTGGCGTCATCCTTAATGCAGAATCGATCGGTGGAATCCATTAACGAACTATCTGATCTGAACCACCGTGTAAACTCGCCGGCCACCTTAGCGTGCCGCACATTAAACGGCATAACTTCAAGATGTCTCAAAGGCAACTCATCGAGTTTCCCCCGCACACAATACTCAGCAATACTTATTGTTGAAAATTTCAACCGAAAAGCTTTTTCTTGAAAGATTCGAAAGAAGGAACGAATTTCTCGGTGGCGTTCGTCACCTTCGTTCATGAACTGTATTACAAAATTAGTGTCCAACAGGACACATTGATCTTTCATCCAAATTCCTAATACCGATTCTGCGATAACCAGTCGTTGGCATTAGTTACCCCCTTCCAGCTCTCAGACGCCTTCTTTATAAGCCGATCCAGATAATCCTCGTCAGCTCGATGGCGGTAATCAATGATCTCAATAAGCCGAAGCGAATTCTTGTCGATCTCGCCGTTTCCTATGTTTTGTTTCCCGGTTGCTCTAATACCATACGGCTTATAAAGCGGGTTTAATTCATACTCCCGGAGCACCGTTTTATCGGCAGCAATTTTGAGGTTGCCTGCCTCCGTTGTGTCGAGATGAATATTGGCCTTGTCCTTACCCCCAAAATCAGTTACAAGCCCATAGAAATAAAACTCGGCATCAACCCATATTTCATCCGACCGAATGAACGCCGTATCGCGATCAATAGAGATCGACCCTGTTTCGGGAAGGGATGTTGAGACCTCATACCGGAGGTCGTGCTTTTTCGCTGACTCCTGAAAAGACTCTAATGCTTTTGCGGTCGGGCTCTCCAAAAAGTCAATTGAATAATTCTGCGCCTTGATGTTTAGGAGGATCGCATTAAATCCAATGACAGCCTGCAAAGCAGTCGTCAAGACATGCCGCACGGAACCTTTCTCGATCGAATAGCTAATAACTGGTCTTTCCCGCCTGGCATCCGGGAAAATCAAATGTTCTGCGTCCTGGAGTACTGAAATTATGTCCTTAATGTCGTAGGTCTCGGGCGTAATTTCAACGTTACCCCGTTTGCCGAAGACTCTAATTTCTATTTTGCCGGTTCTTTCCATCGCAAATGAATCACACGGGACAACAAAACAATATTACAGCAAGGCGTTAACAAAAAACTACTCCCACTCGATGGTGCTTGGCGGCTTCGAAGAAATGTCGTAAACGACACGGTTGATGCCGCTGACCTCGCTCGTGATGCGTGACGAAACGCGTGCGAGGAATTCGTGCGGCAGACGCGCCCAATCGGCGGTCATTCCGTCCGTGCTCGTAACGGCACGCAAGACGGCGGTTTGCTCGTATGTGCGAAAATCGCCCATCACGCCGACCGATTGAACCGGAAGCAGCACCGCAAACGCCTGCCAAACGTCATCGTAAAGCTCAGATGTCTTAAGCTCTTCGATAAAGATACGATCAGCCTTTTGCAGCACCGCGACCTTCTCCGGCGTAACTTCCCCAAGTGTTCGCACGGCAAGCCCCGGACCGGGGAAAGGATGCCGCCCCAAGATCTCGCCGGGCACCTTCAGGTCGCGTCCGATGAGCCGAACCTCATCCTTGAAAAGCTCTCGAAGCGGCTCGATGAGCTTTAGATCCATCTTTTCGGGAAGGCCGCCGACGTTGTGATGCGTCTTGATCGTAACCGATGCGCCACGAAGGCTGACCGATTCGATCACATCAGGATAGAGCGTTCCCTGCACGAGCCAATCCGCCTTCTCGCCCTTGTTTGCTTCCCTTTCAAAGACCTTGATGAATCTTGCACCGATCGCCTTTCGCTTCTTCTCCGGGTCCGTCACGCCCGCAAGGTCTGCGTAAAATTCATCCGAAGCATCAACGCCCGTAACGTTCAGCTTCATCGTGTCGCGATAAAGTTTGAGCGTATCCTCGAACTCATTCGCCCGCAGAAGGCCGTTGTTCACAAAGATGCATCGTTGCCGATCGCCGATCGCTTCGTGGACGAGCATCGCCGCGACCGTTGAGTCCACGCCACCTGAAAGCCCACAGATCACGCGGCCCGTGTCGCCGACCGTTTCGCGGATCTTCGCGATACCATCCGCAATGAAACTCGATGCCGTCCAGTCGCCCGTGCATCCGCAAACGTCGAAGACAAAGTTCCGCAGTATCTCGCCTCCCGCCGGGGTGTGCGAGACCTCCGGATGGAATTGCACCGCGAACAAACGCCGCTCTTCATTCTCGATCGCGGTGATCACATCGCCGGTCGTCGCCGTCGAAATAAAACCGTCCGGTAGCTTCGTTACGTGATCGCCATGGCTCATCCAAACATCAAGCTCGAAAGGCAGCCCGTTAAAAAGACGCGTTCCGCCACTCAAGACCCTGAGTTTCGCGTGCCCATATTCACGCTGCGCGGCAGGCTCGCTCTTTCCGCCGAGATCGACCGCCATCATTTGCATTCCGTAGCAAATGCCGAGGATCGGCACGTCAAGCGACGTGTAAAAATCGCTCGCAACACGGGGGGCTCCGTCCTCCGTCACGCTCGCAGGCCCGCCCGACAAGATCACGCCCTTAGGCTTCCGCGCCGCGATCGCTTCGACCGATGTTTGAAAGGGCAGTATCTCGCAATAGACGCCTTGTTCGCGTACGCGCCGAGCGATCAGCTGCGTGTACTGCGAGCCAAAATCGAGTATGAGTATTAGTTCGTGTTGCAAAACAGTGTAGGCTCCCGCAAAAAACTAAACGACGATTATACGTTCCCGAACGACCTTTGCCGAACCGCCGCCTCGATGACGACATCGTCACTAACGAGCATATCCAACCACCCGATCCATTTGAAGCACACTTTGCACGAATTGTATAAAAATGCACAAAACGCACGAATTGATACAAAATGCACAGAATGCACAAATGGCTTGTCTCCTTACCCGGTTGGAGTCTTCGACAACAGTGGAACATCTTTTCGTGCCGGAACGAGGGGTGCCAGCCGCCTCGGCTGACTGGGCGGTTTTGGTTCGTGCACGTATCCGCCGTGTCCGTAGCACGCACGTCAGAGGGGGCGTGGTTCCCGGCTCCGTAGGAGCCGAATATTTATAGAACCGGTCGCCCACGCCGTTCTCGGAGGCGGCTATGCCGCCGACAAGCTCTGTCGCACGTTTCACGCGGTCCAAGAAGAAAATGATCCGTCGCGGTTCTATAAACATTCCGCTCCTACGGAGCTAAAAGAGCATAGACGTCTAACAAACAAATTCGGCGGAGTGGATGATACATTGAGCCCTTACTAACGTGCGGGCTACGGACACCGCCGCTCGGCGACAAAAATGCCGCTTCGGCTAACAGCCGAAGCGGCAAATCAAATTTCAGCGAGCTAGCGGTCAGTCAACTCCCCTGGCCTACTGCCCGATGCCGAAGATGTACGGAGCGATGATCAGCGAGACGATGGACATCAGCTTGATGAGAATGTTCATCGACGGGCCTGACGTATCCTTGAACGGGTCGCCGACCGTGTCGCCGGTAACCGACGCCTTATGCGGGTCGGAACCCTTGAAGACGGTCTCGCCATTGATCTCGACGCCCTTCTCGAAAGATTTCTTGGCATTGTCCCAGGCACCACCAGCATTCGACTGGAAGATGCCCATTAGCACGCCCGAGACCGTCACGCCTGCGAGCAAACCGCCGAGAACTTCCGGGCCGAAGGTAAAGCCCACGATCACCGGCGTGACAAGGGCGATCGCGCCCGGCAAGATCATCTCGCGGATCGAAGCCTGCGTCGAGATCGCGACGCATTTCTCATACTCCGGCTTGGCTTTGTATTCCATAATGCCCGGAATCTCGCGGAACTGTCTGCGAACTTCCTGCACCATATCCATCGCCGCACGTCCAACTGCCTGTATGCAAAGTGCCGAAAAGATGAACGGGATCATCGATCCGATGAAAAGGCCCGCAAGCACGTTCGCTTTGTAAATGTCGATGCGGTCGATCCCGGCAATGCCGACGAACGCTGCAAAAAGCGCAAGCGAGGTCAGTGCCGCACTCGCGATCGCAAATCCCTTTCCGGTTGCGGCCGTCGTATTTCCGACCGCATCAAGGTTGTCGGTGCGTTCGCGGACTTCCGGTGGGAGCTGACTCATTTCGGCGATACCGCCTGCGTTATCGGCGATCGGGCCGAAAGCGTCGATCGCAAGCTGCATCGCGGTCGTCGCCATCATACCTGCCGCCGCAATAGCGACGCCGTAGAGGCCTGCGAAATAGTACGAAGCCATGATGCCGCCGGCAAGCGTCAAGATCGGCACCACCGTCGATTTCATTCCGACGGAAAGCCCGCCGATGATGTTCGTCGCATGGCCGGTCGATGATTGCTGAACGATCGACTTCACAGGAGCCTTGCCCATTGCGGTGTAATATTCCGTTACGAAGCTCATGATCGCACCGACGACCGTACCGACGACGATAGCTCCGAAAACGCCTTCACGCGTGAAGGTTACCGAGCGGAGAGCAAGCGTTCCCTCAGGCAGCATCCAGTTCACGACGAAGTACGACGCGATGACCGTCAGGATCATCGAAAGCCAGTTGCCGAGGTTCAAAGCATTCTGAACATTGGCGTTCTCGTCCTTTATCCTGACGAAGAATGTGCCGACGATCGAGAAAACGATGCCGAGTCCGCAGATGATCATCGGGAGCAGGATCGGCGCCATTCCGCCCATCGAGTCGCGAACATTGACCTCTTGGCCGAGGACCATCGTCGCGAGGATGGTCGCAACATACGAGCCGAAAAGGTCAGCTCCCATTCCGGCAACGTCGCCAACGTTATCGCCGACGTTATCGGCGATCGTAGCGGGATTACGGACATCGTCCTCAGGGATACCGGCTTCGACCTTGCCGACGAGGTCTGCACCGACGTCGGCAGCTTTCGTGTAGATACCGCCGCCGACGCGTGAGAAGAGTGCGATAGATTCCGCACCGAGCGAAAAGCCCGTGAGCACCTCGATCGCGGTCCTCACCTGATCGTTGTTAAGGTGTGCGAACATTGCGAGAAACGCAATGAAGAGGCCGCCGAGCCCGAGAACCGCGAGGCCCGCGACACCGAGTCCCATGACCGTCCCGCCTGTGAATGAAACTTTAAGTGCCTGTTTTAGGCTCTGTCGGGCGGCCTGCGTTGTGCGGACATTAGCTTTCGTCGCAACCCGCATCCCGATGTATCCGGCTGTCGCCGAAAAGACCGCTCCGATGACGAACGCAATACAGATGACCCAGCTTGAATGGATCTGGCGGCCGTTCACTTCGTGGATCGTGCCCGAATAAGCGAGAAGCACGGCGGTAATAAGCACGAAGATGCTCAGAACCTTCCATTCGGCACGAAGAAATGCCATCGCGCCGTCGGCAATGTGGCCTGCAAGCTCGCGCATTTTTTCGTCGCCCGCGTCCTGTCTGCCGACCCAGGCGGACTTGTACGCCATCACGATCAGGCCGAGAATGCCGAATGCCGGCACCAAATAAATCACGTTATCATTCATAGTATGCTCTTAAGATCACGTCTGCCGCTCTGAACCCGAAACGGCGGAACTTCGCTTTCATGCGCACTGCGTTCGACCGCAATACGCATCAGATCTTCTTGTCGTTTTTATCGATATGTAACGCCGTCTGACGGCGAGATTCTCAAAACCAACAATTATCGAATAAACAGGTAAAAATGGCAATTTGACGGGCAAGAAATGTTGCGGGACGCAGGCTGCAAAGTCAAAAATTAACCTTGTATGCTGTTATAACCCACGTTATAATCTAGTAGCTATGACTGCGAAACTCAAGATCACAACGGTCGGAAACTCGGTTGGCATCGTTCTCCCGAAAGAGTTGCTTGAACGGCTCCGCGTCGGAAAGGGCGACTATCTCTTTGCCTCCGAAACACCCGAAGGCATCCAGTTACGGGCCTATGATGATGAATTTGTCGAGCAAATGACGATCGCCGAACAGGTAATGCGTGAGGACCGCGATGTACTCAGGAAGCTTGCTGAGTAGATGAAATGGCTGCGGCTCGATGCGGTGCTCGCAATGCACGAGCGACAGATCGCCGAGCACGGCGGCGAGGCTGGTGTGCGCGACCGCGGCCTTCTTGAATCGGCGCTGGCTCGCCCAAAGAATATCAGCACATACGAGCCGCGTGCGGACATGGCACGCCTTTCAGCCTCGATCGCATTCGGCATCGCAAAGAATCATCCGTTCATCGACGGCAATAAACGGATGGCCCTTGTCGCAATGCGGACCTTCCTCGTCCTCAATGGCTTTCAGCTACGCGCCGAACCTGCCGAGAAATACCTTGCGATACTTTCTCTCGCGGAGGGCCGCCTCTCGGAAGATGAGTTGACGCAATGGCTTCGCGAACGGATCGAGAAACGCTGACCTTTCGCTTTTCTCCTCGACGATTCCGCCGACTCAATCACACATCCAGCGGCCGTTGATGCGTTTGGCGAAGGCACCGTCGCTTCCCGCACGCCCCTGAGAACATTCGCCGCCGCGTCGGCAGTCTTTGCAGTACACGAAAGCACCGTCAGAAACCGGCGGACGGCCGTCGCCACCGCGTGCCCACTGCTGTATGTCGCGAAACGTGATATTTGGGTCGTACTGAAAAAGCCCATCTGTCAGCTCGACGTTATAGCCGAAGCGATTTGGCTTGCCGTCAATGCGGGTATCTCCCGAGCCTTCCGGCAAGCGGCCGGTTTGGAACATCATTCGCCCGCCCTGAAAATTCGGCCGTCGGACGAGCTGGCCCGCCGAGTCTTTGCAGGCGAAGATGCGTGAATCGTAACAAAAGCGGTCGCCGGTGGATGTGATCGTCACTCCCGGATCTGCCTTGATCGTGTCGGCGCCGAACCAGTTGCCTGTCGAGATGAAGTTTGCCGATCCGTGCAGCTCGATCGGATCGCCGAAGACGCTGCCGATCATCGTGAGATTCACATTCGTTATCATCCCGGCGGGATTCGTATAGAGCGTCCGCTTACCGCGTTCTGAGCCCGAGTTGATGACCGTCAGCGACCCGATAGTATCGACGTTTATGAATGTCCCACCGATCGCAGAAGCGTAGTCATAGCCGCCGCCGAATGTCTGCTGGATAAGCATCGAACCCGCGGCCTTCACGCGGATGCCGTCGCCGGGGCCATTGGTTGCGATATACGAAAAAACCGTGTTCGCGATCGTCCAATCGGTGTTGTATGTGTCGATCCAGATGCCGGTCTTGTTGTTGACAAAAAATCCGTGATCGACCTTGATGTAATCGAAATGCCAAGACTTGCAAACCTGTTCGTTCGCCTTGCAGTTCTCGTCGTTGGCGTTGTGCACGTAGATGCCTTTGTCAAAATCCTGGAATGTGATGTTCTCGAATTTGAAGACCTGGCTTGAATTCGGTGATTCGCGGCCTGTGCGTGAATCTTTCTCCCATTTGCCGAGGGCTTCGATGCCGTAGGTGCCGGTCGTGTCACGTTTTGCCTCGGCCATAAGCGAAGAATTGCCCATCAACTCAAGATCTTTGACCGTGACCTGGTTCGTGCATCCGCCGATGCGGAATATCGTCTGATTCGGGTAACGCAAGCGTATGCGCGTCGGGCTGAAACGCCACGGAAGGTTAGAGTTCGCGACCGACGCATTCGAACCTGCGCCGACAATGTTCAAGCCCGACGTGAGCGTTATCGCCTGGTAGTTCGGGTCGCGTCGGACACCATCGAGCGTGCCGACAACGTAATCGCCGTCCGGCACACGCAGCGTTCCGCCCTGCCGCGAAGAAATGTATTGGATCGCGTTCCGGAACGTCGAAGTATAGTCTTTCGGCTCTTCAAACTCGTATTTGCCAAGCTGCGTCCTTCGCACAGGCCGAAAATCCTTTAGGTTGTAGAATCCCGTGTTCTCATTCGTCGGATACCAAAGATAGCTCGCCCCGTTCGTCAGCTTCACTTCATACATCGGCTCAGGGCCCTGAAAACACCAGCGGCCAATGCCATTCGCGTACGTCTTGCCGTCGCGGACATCGCTTCCGTCGCATGGCGAGATGTTCGGCGCTTTTTGGCGAAGGTCCGTGCCGGCGATATAGACCTCGATCGCATTCTTTGCTCCCGTGCTCGGAAGATACGTGATCGGGCAAGTGCCGCGAATGTCTGCCTCGAGCGTGAAAGAATATCCTTCGAACTTGTTCTGAGCGGAACTGTTCCCGAGAAGCAAAAATATAGATGCGACCAAGGCCGCGAGTTGTAAAAGCTTAGACATAAATCTCCTTTCGACTGAGCAACGGGATGCAAATTATCTTTTTAGTATCTTACCCGAAATCGACGCAGTGCCTGTAACCGTTGTCCGCAGTCGGCGTCCGTAGCCGAGTCAGTGACCCGCACGTTAGTAAGGGCTCAGCATCGCCTCCCTCCTGCACTCAGCCTTCGGCTTCTTATCGGCTTCGCATTGCCACGCCATTTATGGCGTGGTAAGGGCTGAAAAGATCCTCGCTCAGCCCGTTCACGGGCTTACGAACTGCGTTTCCTTCCCGTCGCCGGGCGGAAGTGCTCCGCTTTTCCGACACAGCCACCGAAACATCCCGGCGGCTTAGCCGCCAGAAGAACTTCTCTCTAACCTCAGCGACAACTTCTGAGCACCGGCAGCCGCCTATCAAAAACTCGTCACGCACAACGAAAATCTTGTATAGTTAGGGCATGCCGAATATCGACAAACGCGTCGATGCCTACATCGAAGGGGCGCAGGACTTTGCAAAGCCGGTCCTCCGACATTTGCGTAAGCTCATTCACGATGCCTGCCCCGATGTGACCGAGACGATCAAATGGAGCATGCCGAGTTTTGAATACAAAGGCATTTTGTGCGGCTTCGCCTCATTCAAGCACCACTGCGCCTTTGGATTTTGGAAAGAAGCTTTGCTGACCGAGGCGAAGTTCCCGGCAAAAAACGCAATGGGCAGTTTCGGGCGGATCACTTCGCTCAAAGACCTGCCGACCGATGCGACGATCAAGAAGATCATCAAGGAAGCCGTTCGGCTGAACGAAAACGGCATCAAAGTCCCGAAGAAGAAGCCATCGAAGCCTGCAGACGTAGCAATACCGGATATTCTCCGTGAGGCCCTCGCTCGTAACCATGCGGCGGCCGAGACATTCAATGATTTTCCTCCGAGTTGTAAACGCGAGTATATTGAGTGGATAACAGATGCAAAGACCGAACCGACGCGCGATAAACGGCTCGCGACCACGATAGAATGGCTTTCGGAAGGAAAGCGGCGAAACTGGAAGTACGAAAAGTGTTAGCGTGTCAGTAGCCTGCACGTAAGTAAGGGGTATTCGAAAAGGGAGAAAAAAATGTTAGGAGTGCAACCTTACCTCAATTTCAACGGAAATTGCGAAGAAGCAATCAACTTTTACAAAGAGGCGCTCGACGGAGAGATCTTGTTCATGCAGCGTTACGGCGAATCGCCGATGGCCGGGATGAGCGGCGACGATAAGGTGATGCACTGCACACTAAGGATCGGTAAAACGCACATCATGGCGAGCGATAATCCGGAGAATATGCCGGCGACCGCAGGGAACAATATCTCGTTGACCGTCGGCTTGAACGACCTCGACCGTGCGAGAACGTTATTCGATAGACTCGCAAAAGGCGGCAACGTGACAATGCCGCTCGATAAGACCTTTTGGGCTGAAGCTTTCGGAATGCTTACCGATAAATTCGGCATCAATTGGATGATCAACTGCGACAAAGCCGAAAACGACCACGCAAAAGCCACGGCTTGACGGCAGGAACATTTTTATTCGATAGTCCGGTGATCAGTACGCACGTTTACATTGGCACCAGCCTCGACGGCTTTATCGCTCGCAAGGACGGCACCCTCGATTGGCTCACGAAGTACGGCGATGCGAACGCGGTGGATGCCTATAGCGAGTTTATCGCTGGCATTGACGTCCTCGTGATCGGGCGGGGCACTTTTGAAACGGTGTTGGGATTTCCCGAATGGCCGTATGATCGACCCGTGGTCGTCCTTAGCCGTAGCATTAACGAGGTTCCGAATGAGCTACGGGATAAGGTCTCGTTGTCGACGAACAGGCCAAGGGAACTTCTGGACGACCTTTCTGAGAAAGGCTTTCGTTCGGCCTATGTCGACGGCGGCAAGGTAATACAGAGCTTTCTCGCCGAGGATCTGATCGACGATCTGACGATCGCACGTGTACCGGTGCTTATCGGCAGCGGGATCTCGCTCTTCGGCTATCTCGAACGCGACATTGAATTCGAGCACGTGCGCACGCTAACTTATGCAAACGGGCTGATCAGAAGCCACTACACGCGGCATAGGCGCGACTAGGTTTTTCTATAACGTTGATTTTTTTGAGGGACCGAAGATAAATATGACCGAACCGATTTTGGTAGCGAAAACCAAAGAAAGTGAATATTTCCTGCTGCCCCAAATGGCGAATCGCCATGGGGTTATCACCGGTGCGACAGGTACAGGTAAGACCGTAACATTGCAGCGTCTTGCCGAAGGCTTTAGCAAACGTGGCGTGCCTGTTTTTATGGCCGACATTAAGGGCGACCTTACCGGTGTTACACAGCCCGGCGGAGGCAATCCAAAGATCGACGAACGCAACGCGCTCCTCGGCATCACCCCTGAGTTTCAAGGCTTTACTGCGACGCTGTGGGATGTTTTCGGCAAGCAAGGAGCTCCGCTGCGTGCGACGGTCTCCGAAATGGGGCCGCTGCTGCTTGCCCGTCTGCTCGACCTGAACGACACACAGGAAGGCGTCCTCGCGATCGCATTCAAGTACGCCGATGACAACGGAATGCTCTTGCTTGACCTCAAAGATTTGCAGGCACTGATGCGTTGGGTCGGCGAGAATTCGGCAGAGCTCACGACACAATACGGCAACGTGTCGGCGGCATCTGTCGGTGCGATACAACGCGGCCTGCTGCAACTTGAAGAACAAGGCGGCTCGATCTTCTTTGGCGAACCTGCGGTCAAACTCGATGACTTTATTCAGACGGTCTCGGGCAAAGGCGTGCTGAATCTGCTTGCCGCCGATGAGCTTATCAACGCGCCAAAGCTCTACTCAACGTTTCTTCTCTGGCTTTTGAGCGAGCTTTTTGAATCGCTCCCTGAAGCCGGCGACCTCGATAAACCAAAACTCGTCTTTTTCTTCGACGAAGCTCATCTTCTCTTCTCAGATGCACCGACCGCATTGGTCGAAAAGGTAGAGCAGGTTGTTCGCCTGATCCGTTCGAAAGGTGTCGGGGTGTATTTTGTTACGCAAAACCCGGCGGACATTCCGGAAAAGGTGCTCGCACAGCTCGGCAACCGCGTCCAGCACGCTCTTCGCGCCTACACGCCTCAGGAACAAAAGGGCGTGAAGGCCGCTGCGACCTCGTTCCGCGTGAACGAAAAGATCGACACCGAAAAGGTCATTACAGAACTTGGCGTCGGCGAGGTTCTGATCTCGACGCTTGATGAGAAAGGTATTCCGACCGTGGTCGACCGTGCCTTCGTCGTCCCGCCTGAAGGACACATCGGCCCCATCACACCCGAACAACGTCAGCAGTTGATGGCAAATTCCCTCGTTGCCGGAGTCTATGACACGCCGGTCGATCGCGAATCTGCTTTCGAGATGCTCGCGGCAAGAGCCACAGAAAAAGCTCAAGCCCAAGCCGCCGCTCAAGCAGAAGCTGATGCCGAAAAAGCTGCCAAAGAACAAGAAAAGGCTGCCAGAGCCGCCGCACGAGCTCCGGACACACTGGTCGAATCGATCACGAAAAGCGTCGCACGCTCGGCTTCAAGCTCAATTGGCCGCCAAATTGGCAACACTATTGTCCGCGGCGTACTCGGCGGCATCTTCGGCGGCGGCAAAAAGAAAGGCGGTTGGTTCTAGTTATATGAGTTAGGGATGAAACGTCGAGCACTAGAATTCCTCGACCAACGGCTCGCACAAGGCTTGTGCGCCGTTGGTTTTATGATCGTTACGGTCTTATCTACCTCCGCAGTTTGTGCGGCTCCGGCGTATTTTAGGACGAAGATGATCAGCGACGGAGAGGAGTTTTCATTTCCGATCTTTTCTCGCGAAAAGGCCGACAAAGTATCGACTCGTATCAATCAATTTCTCCAGCTATCGGAGCTCTATTTTGTAAGCAAACATCCGGCTTCAGCTTATATCTTTCACCAGGCTAAGGTGAATGATGGAAGTATCTATGGCGCAAAGTTCGCGATGTCGCCCAGCATATATTCGAACAACGACCGTGTTCTTTCGCTCGGCTTTTCTGAGAGCAGTTCCGGGGCGACCACTCATTATTGGGTTCAGTACTATACGTTCAATTCCGCAACCGGACGCCGTATTGAGCTAAGCGATCTTTTTACTGAGGACGGCTATCGAAAATTTAAGGATCTTGTATTTGAACGGCGGTCTGCCAAGTACCGTAAAGAGGTAGAAAAGAAAGTAGAACCTGACGAGAGGGAAGGGTTTCTCGATCTCGCCGATAGTTTTCAAGATGATGATCTTAGCGATTATTACATTCAGCGGCGATCGATCGTGATCGATGGTTCGAACTGGCTTGGAAAGGGGATGATGACCTACGGTCTCGATATGACCGCCGGCGTTTCGCTATCGAGTTTCAAGGAATATCTAAATGATTACGGTCGTGCCGTCTTTGGTATTGAACGGGCAAATATCTCTACGTTCAGATCGGAGCAGTTGCCGCAGCTTCTTAGTGGCACGGTCAATGGAACATACCCGATCGTGATGGTTTTAGGGATCGAGTATAAAGATGAGTACGCCACATCCTATCGCGGGTATTATGCCTATCTCCGGTATGGAGAAGCTCTCATGATCAGCGGAGATGATAGAAAGGATCAAATTGACCTGACCGAGCATATATTATCGCCAACCGTTATCAACAACGAATTGGGACCACATAGACCGGTTCAGGACAGCGGTTACATTTCGGGAAAACTGTCGGGCCTGACCTTTAGCGGAACTTGGACCGACCTCGCGCGCTCTAAGCAGCTATCCCTCTACGCGTCGGCGGACTAATTAGATGCCTCGCGGCGCGATTATCTTGACCGTCGGGAAGTATTGGCTGACCCTGCGCGAGTCGCGCGTTAAAAGGTCGAATCCGGCAACGGCGGCGTGAGCGCCGATGTAGAAATCAGAGAGCGGGGAATTTTTAGTGCCTCCTCGTTTCCTGTAGATCGCGAAAGCTTTTCCTGCAAGGAATGCCGCATCAAATGGCCACGGCTCACGATAAAATATATGCTTGGGGAAAGCTTCGTCGAGTTCTGTGGGTGAACTAAATTTGACCGATACTTCCGCATAGATAAGCGGATTGATCGCAAGATCATTGTTATCGGCAAGAGAGGCGACTATGTTCGATGACCATTCAAACCAGACCGGGTCGATCGTAAGGATATCCAACAATACTGAACTATCGACCAATATCATCTTCTTCGCCCCAACCTCTCATTAGCTTCAAAATATCGTCTGTGGTCAGGTCAAGATTTGCGGTTCCGCGGCCTTTTAAGTGTGCTACGACCTTTTCGCCGCGGGAAAGCCTTCCGTTCTTTTGTTTTGCCTTTACAAGTTTTGCGGAAGTTCCCGTTACGACGAAATCAACCTCGGTTCCCGGCAAGATCCCAAGAGCTTGCCTGACTTCGATCGGGATGGTGACTTGTCCTTTTGTAGTAACTCGCATAAGTAATACTCCTACCGGTAAGGGTATTACTTTTGAGATTTGATTGCAAGACTCTTTCTTGCCAGGCCGTCTACGGCCCTCCACAATCGACCAAGGCTTATCAATACATCAAGTACTTCTTCCGTGCTTCGCGAAATTCGGCGAGGGCAGGCTGCCAGGCAGTTTCTATCTCTCGCAGTGAGACGCCGTTCTCGATCGCCTTTCGGATCTTGTCGGTGCCGCATACGACGTCGAACGGGTTCTTGTCGAACTCGTACTCGTACGCGTTCTGCCGCCATTGGAAATGCTCCGGATATAGGTCGTAGGCGGTCTTCACCATCGCTATACCGACGATCACGGGCGTGAACTTGTATCTATCCGTGACGTGTATCTGGACGCCGCCGCAGGTCTGGCCGGCAAACTCGCAGAACGTAGGCCGGAAATAGGCTTCACGGAAGGAAACACCCGGGAAGTCGTATTCGCGTAATGCGGCCACCCATTCGTACGGATCGATAAATGGGGCTCCATTCAGGAAGAATGGCAAGGTCGTGCCGCGCCCCTCGCTGAGCTCGGTCCCTTCGATATGCACCGTGGCGGGAAATACGCAACAAGTCTCGACGTTCGGAATGTTCGGCGACGGCAAGACCCATGGAAGGCCCGCCTGATCGCCCCAAAGGTCGCGCTGCCAGTTTCTCAATTTCACGACCTCCAGCTCGCAGCCTATTCCAAAGTGCTCGTTGAACATCATCGCGAGCTCGCCGATGGTCATTCCGTGCCGTGTCGGGATCGGAAACTGTCCGACAAAGGAGAAGAAATCCGGTTCGGTAACATTCCCTTCGACCGATATGCCGTTGATCGGATTCGGACGGTCACAGACGATAACGCGCTTGCCGAATTTCTTCGCCGCACGCATACAATTCGCCATTGTGTAAATGAACGTGTAGATACGACAGCCGACATCCTGAAGGTCAATCACGATGTCGTCAACATCGACGAGCATCTCCTCCCTCGGCTCGCGCACCTCGCTATAAAGCGAATAGACCATAAGGCCCGTGTGCGGATCGCGGACATGCGGTGTCTCGATCATATTGTATTGAACGTCGCCGCGAATACCATGCTGAGGGCCGAAAAGGGCGGTCAGTTCGATGTCCGGATGCTCGTAGAAGACATCCGCGGCATGGCGAAAAGCGTCCGGAAGGACGGACGCTTGATTACAAACGAGTGCGACGCGACGCGCCTCGATCATCTCTAGCTGGGGCCCGATGAGGCTTTCGATACCAAGTACAGTTCTCTGCATAGAATAGGTGAAAGAAAATAGGTCTTGCTTTGATAAATAAAAAATGCCCGAAACGCGAGATAAGCACTTCGGGCATCATCAAGAGAAAGTATCGTTCGTGTTTTCGTTCGATCAAAAAGTGATCCTCGAAATTTCGTTATGTGAGGTCGCTGGTTTCTGCGTCCGGTGCGTTCTTCTTAACGGATTCGATGCCGTTGTCTCGGCTCGCTTCACTCTTGTACATCTCGCTGCTGCCGATGACCTGGCCATTTCCCGCTTTGAGATTGAAGAAAAAGTCTCCTTTTGCGGACGTCTTCCGCTCGTAGCGGGCATCGTCAGCGGCATTCTTTTTGACGGACGCGATGCCGTTCTCGGCGGCGGCTTTAGTCTCGTACATTTCGCTTCCCAGGATCTTCTCGCCATTGCCGGCCTTCAGGCGGAAGAAGTATTTATCGTTATTCGATTTTGCAAGTTCAAATTTGCCTGCCATAAGTTCTCCTTGGTCCAATAAGTTCTTCAAACACAGCACATTGTGGGGAAGAGCGAGTGTGATATTAGGCTCAACAATGTGTCAATAATTCTATATCAAATTTCAAAAAAGTGAAGCTAAAAAATGCGTAGGTCGAGCATCTTGCCCATCGAACAGAAACGGATATAGAGATCAGTCGCGGCGAGGATCAGGAGCGTTATCGCAGTAACGCGGCTCCTACTGCGCGAAAGCCGCCCGAATCGCCCCGCGGGACCCGAGAAGAGTGCGATCAGGCAAACAAGCACCGAAAAGCAGGAAGCGGCAAGCAGCACGGTTCCACCGCGTACGCCGAACACGTCCACGCCCGTGTTCGGCAGGAACCAGGCCGCCCTCCAAAGCGAGCGCAGCAGCAACGCAAAATAGATCACACCAATGAAAGCAAAAAGCCGCTCGGCAAGCAGCAAAAAGATACAGTCGCAATCTTTTATCGCACGTCTGGCGGCGGCCAGCCCGATCAGCCAAAGAAAGATAAGGGCAGGCGAACCCGGTAGCCATGCCGGCATCCATGTCCCGCGTCCGCCGAAAAGAGCTTGGGGCGAATCGCCTACGAGCTCCGGCGAAAAGAGGGGCGAAAGATAGTTTGCTCCACCGCCGAGAAAATAATAATGATCCCCCTGAACCATCGCCCAGATCGAATAGATAAAGAAGGCGCTGATCGCAAGTAGCGTTGCGAACGACACCGCACGGCGCTTCTGATCAGTGAGAACACCATCGCTTGGGGAGCTGGTTTGCTGATCCATAAGGTTAATCGTAGCCGACTTTAGCGAAAAAGTCGTTCTCGGCGGACGTTTCAAAATACGCATTAGGCGCGTGTATAATTCGCACGTTACGAAGAAGCGGATCTACAACAAGCTTGCCTGGCTGAACGAGTTGCCTCGCGAAGAAGCGATCTATGTCTTTACGGAATGCAGCGGTTCGCAAGCCTGGGCCGAAGCGATGGCGGACGCAAGGCCGTTCCCGATGCTTGAACAGCTTTTTACGCGTGCCGAAGAGATGGCAAACGACACGGACTTTTCGCAGATCGAAAAGCGGCTTGCTGCAGTGCTCGAAAGGTGATCGTGCAGCCTGCGGCCGCGTCCGAGCGGAAGGTCAACGGACCGGATCCAACAAACAAGAAATTCTATGGATCGAAGGGACATTTTGAAGGCAGCCGGAGCGATCGTGCTCACAGCAGGTACAATGAGTGCCGGACAAGGACGTTCACGAAGGTCCAAACCGCGAATGATCAAACCGAAAGCGTTAAAACAAGGCGATCAGGTTGCCGTAATTGCACCCGCGAGCGGCGTCGCTCCTGAGACTTTCGATCGTGCCCTGGCGAATCTCGAAGCTCTCGGCTTCAAACCAAAAGCCGGAGAACACGCACGCGGGCGCAAAGGCTTTCTGTCGGGCACAGATGCCGAGCGGCTTTCGGACCTTCACGCCGCATTTGCCGACAAAGACGTAAAGGCGGTCTGGTGTGTCCGCGGAGGTGGCGGTTGCCCGAGATTGCTGCCAGGCCTCGATCTTGAGCTCATCAAAAAGAATCCGAAGGTCTTCATCGGTTTTTCGGATATAACCGCGCTTCACATCGCGATCAGCCAGCAGACCGGCCTCGTCACATTTCATGGGCCGGTCGGGACATCGCAATATACGGACTATACACGCGGCCGGGTTATGGAGATCCTAACCGGCTCGGCAACACCGCCTATCGTCATCAAACCTTCTCCCGAGAATCTCAAGAATGAGTCGGCGCTTTTTCATCCCACAACGCTGAAAACCGGCCGCGCAAAAGGTGAGCTAACGGGCGGTAACCTTGCTCTTCTCGCGTCGCTCTGCGGAACTCCGTATTCCCTACGAGATATCGGTGGTAAGATCCTTTTTATCGAAGACATCAACGAACCGCCATACCGCGTCGATCGAATGTTGACGCAACTTCGGCAAAGTCTCGATCTGCGGTCTCTCGCGGGCGTCGCACTTGGTGTTTTTGACGACGGAGCGAATGCGACCAAGGATGCGGCACCGCTGCTGGATGTTTTTCGCGATCGTTTGGGAGATCTCGGCGTGCCTGTTGTTTACGGCCTTTCATTCGGCCACATCACCGACAATATGACGCTGCCTTACGGCATAAAGGCGGAGCTTGATGCTGATGCTGCGACGATCACGCTCCTCGGATCAGCCGTTAGCTAGACTTTCCAATTTCCGCCGAGCGCGTTTGAATTCACCGATGCTCCACGCTTGTGCTGCCGCACCTTTGGCAAGATGCGGGGCATCTCCGTCAAAGATCTCGGACAAGGAACCGAGCATCGTGTCGCGAAGATGTTCTTCAAGGCCGTTGAGCATTTGCTTTGCTTTGTGAATCGCGTCCGCCTCGCCTGAATGCACGCGGAGATACGCATCGATAAAGTGTCCGATCAGCCACGCCCACACTGTGCCTTGGTGATACGCAGAATCGCGTTCGAACGGGCCGCCTTCGTACTTTCCAATGTATTTTGCATCGTCGGCAGCAAGCGTCCTTAGGCCCTTTGGCGTAAGCAGGTCTTGCTCTACTCTATCCACGACGGCTCGTGCGCGTTCGCCCTCGAGAATCGGATAGAAAAGGCTTACGGCAAAGATCTGATTCGGCCGCACAGATGGGTCGCGGCTTTCGCCGTCGATCACATCGTAAAGGCAACCCGCATCCGCATTCCAAAATTTCTCGTTGAAACTCTCCTTCGCGCGCGACGCCAAGTCGGAGAATCTTGTTCTCAACTCGGCGTTATCGAACCTCGCTGCAAAAACCTCCATCACGCAAAGTGCGTTGTACCAAAGAGCCTGTATCTCGACGGCCTTTCCCATCCGCGGAGTGATGACCTTATCGCCGATCTTCGCGTCCATCCACGTGAGATTTTCGCCCGGAACACCTGCGGCAAGCAGTCCGTCATCATCGACGCGTATCCCGAATCGCGTACCTTCGAGATGCCATCTGATCACGTTCACGAGCTTTAGGAACAGATCGCCTTTGATGAAGTCAGCGTCGCCAGTTGCTTCCGTGTAAGCACGTATCGCCTCGAAGAACCAGAGTGTGCCGTCAACCGTGTTGTAATCTGGCGTTTCGCTTCCGCTCGTAAAACGATTCGGCAACATCCCTTGGGAGATATAGTTGAAATACTCAAGAATTATCTCCTTTGCGATCTCCGGCCGGCCGTTCGCGATCGCAAGTCCCGGAAGGGCGATCATCGTGTCGCGTCCCCAATCATCGAACCAGTGATAGCCTGCGATCACGGTCTTTCCGGTTCCGCGTGCAACGATCACCTGATCTGCCGCGATTGCGACAAGCTCGTCGATCTCGTCCTTTGGGCTTGCCGCGGCAACAACATTTTTGCGACGCGACACTTCGGCCTGTTCAAGTTCGGCCGCGTCCTCAAACCTATGTTTTTTGGTCGACGCAATAGCAACCGCCGGCTTCGCCAGGTCAAAGCGAAATGCACACGGCGCAAAAACGTCTTCCGTAAAATCGAATCCGCGTTCCTTCTCGATCGTGTATGCAAAATCGCGATACCATACACCAACGTCTTTCAAATCGGTCGCGTTACAGGCGAGATGGAGAGGCGGAAAGTCATTGTAAGGAGCAAATTCGACGGTGCCGATGCCGGTAGAATATTCGTACGGGAAATCTGCAGTTTCGTGCCGCAGATGGTGATGGTCGCGAAAGGCGACCATCGGTGTTAGTTCGAGCCAGGCGTCCGAAACGTCCTCCAAAACCGCCCAGCTCATCACGACAGTGTTCTCACCGTGCGGCACAAAGAGGCGACGCTCGACCTCAACGCCGTCGAGTGAGAACGTCCAGATCGGATACGGGTCGAGACGAAATCCTGTTAGCAGTTTATAACCTTCAGGTGAAACGACGTTCTCATATCGTGCGGTCGATAGCGGATAACTCTTACCCGCGACCGTGATCTTTTCATCAAACCCCGAGAGGAGTACAGCCCGGCCTAACGGCGGTTTCGTCGCAGCGACGAGCAACCCGTGATAGCGTCGGGAACGCATTCCCGCAACGGTTCCGGAAGAATAGCCGCCAATGCCGTTCGTCTCGAGCCATTCGAGACGTTCGGACTCGGCAAGATCGGCACACGAAGAACGTGGAACAGAGAGCATTTGTCTCTATTCTACAAAAAGAGCGGGTCAACCGCGTAGTACGCGGCACCGGCGGCCATTATTCGCCGACGGCCTTGCTGATCGCAAACACATTCGAATTTGCGGCCACGCGTATCGCCTCGCGAAGGTCCTCGATAACGTCTTCGACGCTCTCGATGCCGACAGAGATACGAATGAGATCACGCGGCGGCGCAAGCTCCGCGCGAAGGCCGGCAGGGATGCTCGCGTGCGACATATAGCACGGCAGGCTGATCGTGCTGTTCACGGATCCAAAACTAACGGCGATCGCACAAAGTTTCGTGGCCTCGACGATCCGGCGCGAAAATTCGGCATCGCCGGTCGTAAATGCGAGCACAGAACCACCGCCCGTCGCTTGGCGTTCGTGGACGAGACGGGCTTCAGCGTTTGCAAATGCGGGATGATAGATCGTCTTGACGGCCGGTTGAGACGCGAGAAACTCGGCAACCTTCAGCGCATTCGAGCATTGTTTTTCGACGCGCAGATCGAGCGTCTTGATGCCGCGAAGCAAGAGCCACGAATCAAACGGTGCAAGGGCCGTACCTTCCGCATTCTGGACGAATGCCAGCTCGTCTGCGAGCTCCTCATCCTTTGTCGCAACCACGCCCGCCGTTACATCGCTGTGGCCCGAAAGGAATTTCGTACCCGAATGATAGACGATGTCCGCACCAAGGCTGATCGGATTTTGCAAGCACGGCGAAAGCATCGTGTTATCGACGACAAGCACGACGCCGTTCGCATGTGACAGCTCTGCCAGAGCAGCGATGTCAGACACACGCTGAAACGGATTCGTCGGCGTCTCGATAAGCAGCATTCTCGTGCGGTCGGAAAGCGCGGAGCGGACGTTCTCGAGATCGGTCGTATCCACATAGCGGACGTTGATGCCGAGTCGCGGAAGGCGTTCAAGCAGGCGAATGCTGCCACCGTAAAGGTTGTCGCCGGCGAGGATCTCATCGCCGGTGGTGAACAGTTTCAATATTGCCGACAAAGCCGACATTCCGCTCGAAAATGCAAAGGCATGCCGGGCGCGTTCCAATTCGGCGAGTTTCTTTTCAAGCTCGCTTCGCGTCGGATTTCCCGAACGCGAATAGTCGTATTCGCCGAACTCGACCGCCGTCGGCTGTCGGAACGTCGCTGTCTGGTAGATCGGCGTCGAAACGGCGCCGAACCTCTCTTCTTCGGTCAGGCTAACGCAGCGTGTTGCATTCTTCATATCGTCGCTCCTTGCGCCTGACAGCTTTCACCGAGTTGTGGAGCGTATTCCGGCCGATCTTTCTCCAGTGTCTCGTAGTAAATGTCAAAGATATCGCCAAGCACCGCTTCGGCAGTCGCATAGCGTCCCGCACCACGACCGCGTACAACGTGACGGCCTCCGTCCTCGGTCTCGAACACGATAATATTTTCCGCTCCGTGAATATCAGCGAGCGGATCCAACGCATCCAGCGAGGTCGCCGCGACGCTTGCCGTAACCTCGCCGCCATCCGCTCGACATTCCGCTACAACACGAAAAGACTTGCCCGCCTCGCGTGCGGAAAGTGCCTCGGAGCCGCTCGCATTTTCGAGACCGCGACGCGAAATATCATCAAAAGCGATATCGGAACCGAACGCTGAGCGTGCGAGAAGTACAAGCTTTTGAGCTGCGTCCGAACCGTCGATGTCGAGCGTTGGATCGGCCTCGGCGAACCCTGCATCCTGAGCCGCTTTTATCGAATCATAAAAATCCTCACCATCCTCAAGCCGGCCGCAAATAAAATTAGAAGTGCCGTTGATAATGCCGCGAATGAGGGTGGGCTGAGAGGTTTTGGCAAGTCGCCGAGCTGTCTCAAGCGCCGGAAGAACGCCGCCTACCGCAGCACTATAACGGAACGCAACGTCCCTCGAATCGGCAAGCTCATGCAGCGAAACATCGTTTTCGGAGATCAGAGCTTTATTCGCCGAAACAACGCCCTTTCCCTTCGAAAGCGCGTGTCGGATGAATTGTCCTGCGGCAAACTTCCCGCCGATAAGTTCGACGACCACATCGCAATCGCCCTCGATCAACTCGACCGCGTCGCTGCGGATGAGTGAGGGCTCGATGCCGCGTTCGATGGCTCGTTCGCGATGAAGGTTCACAACCCCGGTTATCTCAAATTTTTGCGGCATCGCACGCAGCCTTTCATACACACCGTATCCGACCACACCGCATCCAAGCAGGGCGACCTTCAGCGGCCGTCGGAGCTCCTCGGCAACATCGCTTGCGAAGGAATCCTCCAGGTCGCCGACAAAGGTCGAAACTCCCGACCCAAGCGATGCGATCTCAAAATCGAGCTTCTCTTTTGCCGCAAACTCGACGGCTTTCGGCTGGACGAGTTCGCCGCCGCGCTCAAGCGTCGTCTTGTAGCTTACGGTCGAGAAACGACGTGGACGTATCGTCGACAATGCCGGGTTCGTCTCAAAAAGCCCCTCGACATCTTTTACGAGTACGCAGCGTGCCGCGAGCGAATTCGCCAAATACAACGCGGTCAGATCCGTGCCGCCGCGGCCAAGAAGCGTCGTGTCGCCATCGGCATTCACACCGACAAAGCCGGAAACGATCACGATCGACCCATCGAGGGCACGATCGACTGCCGCGATGTTCGCATCGATGATCTCGCCGTCGAGCGGATCGCCTTCCGTGAGGATCCCGACCTGATGAGGAGCAAGGATCTTTGAATGAATTCCGGACCTCTTTAGTGCAGAGGAAAGCAAAGCCGCTGTAACCGCTTCGCCTGTCGCAAGCAAAGTTGCGACGGCATGGTCGTTGCCGTCAGGGCCATACTTTTCCGCACGGGCAAGGAGTTCGTCCGTCGTGCCTTCGAACGCCGAGACAACGGCAAGCACGCGATATCCCTGACGCCAATAGCGGTATATCTCATGAACGGCGAGCGGCAGATCGGCTTCGCCATGGAGAACGGAGCCGCCGAATTTCAATACGATAGTTCGTTCTTTCGACATTGTTCTCAGGCTCCTTTTACGAGTTTTTGTGACAACGCACGGTCAAGATCAGCGACGATGTCCTCTGGATTCTCGAGTCCGACCGAAAGCCGCACAAGGCCATCGGTGATACCGGCAGCGTTTCGCACTTCAGGCGAGATCGAACCGTGCGTCATCGACGCTGGATGCGTTATCAGCGTCTCTGCCGAGCCGAGATTCTCCGCGAGCGAACAAAGCTTGACGTTGTTCATCAGCGCAATACCGGAATCGATACCGCCGTGAAGTTCGAACGAGAGAAGGGCTCCGCCGCCCGATTGCTGGCGACGTGCAAGCTCGAACTGCGGAAAGTCCGGCAGGCCGGGATAATTCAAACGCTTCACACGCGGATGGTCGCGAAGGAACGCGGCAACCGAGAGAGCGTTCTCGGATTGCTGCCAAACGCGAAGCGGCAGTGTCTTTGAACCCTGAAGCGTGAGCCATGCGTCAAACGGCGCCTGGATCGAACCGATCGTCTTACGCGTGAATTTGAACGCCTCGTCGAGTTCAGCATTCGATGTCGCGAGAGCACCGCCGATCGTTGCGTTGTGTCCGTCAAAGAACTTCGTCGTAGACTCAAGGACGATGTCAGCACCAAGCTCGATCGGCCGCTGAAGCGCCGGCGAAAGGAGCGTGTTATCGACTGCAAGCAACGCACCTTGCTCGTGCGCAAGACGTGCGGCCAGGGCAATATCGGTAAGTTTTAGAGTTGGATTTGCAGGCGTTTCGATGAAAACGAGAGCCGCGGGTCTCTGCAGGCTTGCGGTAAGCTTTGCTTCGTCGGACGTGTCGACAAAATCCGCCACAACACCGAACTTCGCCAGAGTTTGCTCAAGCAAACGCACGGTTCCGCCGTAGCACACATCGGATACAACGACTCGATCGCCTGCCTTAAGCAGCGTCAGGAAAAGTGCATTCGTGGCAGCCAGTCCGGAAGAAAAGCACGTCGCATGCTCTGCGCCCTCGAGCGTTGCGATGCGGTCTTCGAGAGCCTTTACCGTCGGGTTTCCGGCTCGGCTGTATGTGTATCCTTTATCTCTGCCGACAGCCCCTTGGCGGTATGTTGTCGATTGATATATCGGCGTCAGGATCGCGCCGGTCGTCGGATCGGGCTCGGTTCCGGAATGGAGCGCAGCGGTCTCGATCTGCGCGTCGGGTGCTACATATGAATTCAATGGCATTAGCAAGATCTCCTTTTTTGAGATCATGCGTGGCGCCGTTTGAATAAAGCTGCTCTAGCCTATATGAAAAATGCGTAATTAGAAGGGGAACCAGCCGGAAACACAAAATGAAAAAAGGATCCGACACCCTTTCAGAGTGCCGAGATCCTTTTCTTTAGAATCGCAGGCAGCTCTTTAGCAGTTTTTATCGTGGAGCAAGTTGCCTTAAATCGCCACGCTTGATCTTTTCAATAACACCCAAAGACGATCCGTCCTCAAGCGTTCTTTCGAACTTACAGGAAGTGGTCCAGCTCTGTCAATAGCAAAAACTGAAAAATGCAGCTTGCCGCCTTTCGCGCCTTCCAACAAGACGGTTCAAAGAGAGATCGACTCCTCAGGATCCACCCAAGCCGTTCCTTTGCCCCCAAAGCGAGCCGCCCGGCCCGCACAACCTCATACTTCAAGCCCGACAGCAACCGCCGAGCAGCCGCTCACTCTCGATTTACTTGACAATACGCACCCAATTTCTTATCGTTTACGTTCGCCTCTCAAACGATAGGCACGCCATTATTCCGCAGTAGCTCAATGGCAGAGCATTCGGCTGTTAACCGAAGGGTTGTAGGTTCGAGTCCTACCTGCGGAGCCAATTTAATCAATAACTTACGGGAGCTGAAAAGCTCCCGTTTCGCGTTTTGTGACATGGATTGTGACATAACTTTCATGTCACAAGTTTTTGAGCCACTAATTCACGGCTTTCTGCCACTTTTTTAGGATTTGCTTTCTGCGTCGGGAATGGGATTTGGTTCGAGGGCTGATGCGGCTTCGTTGAGCGCTTTTCGGCGGATTTGGGTCCCGTCACTAAGGCTAATCGCTATAGATCTCGTCATGGCTTGGAAGCGTCGACGTCGCATGTCTTCGAACTTGCTGGACTTCGGATGGTCGCTCCGCCAAAGGAACAGCTTCTCCGAGCTGGGCGAGGCCATACGCGACCGATGTAAAAACAACATCGGATGGTTTTACAGCGGTGCCATCTAATCGCACAAGGTCTGTCGGCGTAAGAAGATCAAGTATAGATAAGTCCGTATCCCTGAAATTAACCATGGGATGCTTTTGAAGAGCCATGCAAAGCTTTGCATTCATAGCTCCTCCACCCAAGATTATCAATTTTGGGTCGCTCCATTGATTTACGCTGAATACATTTCCCATTAGGCGACTAAATGCCTTTTGGGCAGAACAGACAAGTCCGCCACGTACTTCCCGGCACCACTCATCTTCATCTTCAGTAAACTGGAATGCATCCATCGCGACTGGATGAGAATGTGCTCCGAAAAAGACGATATTATCTTTCACACGGTGCCCATTAATAAGATCATCATTTATCATGAAGGCGCAGGAATCAGTTGTTCCGGCGCCAATGTCTGCACAGAAAAATGGGGAGACCGGTGTCGCAGGAGACTTGAACGACCAGAACATTGAGGCCTCGGTTTCCGATCGAATCCAATTACGTCGATTTGATTCGGGGATCGGAGGTTGCTTGTCAACCGCTGCCCTGCAACCATTCAGCAGCTCGACTGCAAGTTCAACGCCGATCATGTCCAATCCTATTGGGCCGTGATTCGTATAAAGACGGTACGCAACTCGCGCAATCTTGAGATAAAGGTCACGAAGCTCGTTGTCGTCCAGAAAGCTCATTGGAACTCCGAGTGTCATACCCATCCTAAAATCAGTGTTCCCAGAGATCTTCACTGCGGCTAGATGACCGATAGAAACAAGTCTCCAAATCGTAAGTGTTACGATATCCTCACTGGAGAGGTTAAAGGGAATATCGTTTAACTTGCCGAAAAAAAACTCATCCACCTTGTCGGCTACTTCGCCAGCGCATCTCATTTTTAGACTTCTCAACGCATCATCAGCATTGGAGTTAAGCACGATATCTTCTCCGCGGAAAGTAACTCCTGAAGGTATGCGGAAGCTATCGTTCGGTTCCAATAGATAGGCTCGCTCTCCGCCCGGTGCTTCAAAATGGCGCAGAATCAGCTTAGAAGCGCTCGTGCCATAATCAACTCCAAGGTGAAATCGCTGCATTCTATTCATTGATACCCACTTTCAAGTAACCGACCGCAATATCGGTCCAACCGCTAACCCCTGCCGACGCATTCTCAATATCCATCTTGCTCGCAGCACCAAGTGCTTCTTCGGCTTTCTTTATCTTTAAATTTCCCATCTTAATGGCAAATTCCTTTGCTCCCGAATTGATCATTTTTGATACCTGATCTGTTGCGCGACGCAGTTTCATTTCAGCTAACCGAACAGAAATCGCCTTTCGCTGATTTAGACGATCAAATGTCAGTTGCTTCTCGCGTCTGTCCAGCTCATTCTTATACCGGTCGAGGATCGCGTTTAGCCGGAGTTCAATTTGGTCATGAACTTGCACTTGACTCTTGGCCGGCCTGTCGCTTCCTGCACCCTCAAGAAGCTCTAAAAGTACCGTCACTGTTAGGTCCTGGTCCAACCACTCATCATCGTTCTGACAATCAATGATCGCCATGTGCAATTTATTTCTAGGTATCGGGCCATCAAGTTCGAGAATTCTAGTCGCAAACGCATACAATCCCCGATCTAGGACGGCTGATTCTTTGAGAGACAAGCAAAATGTCTCGTTCCCGAAGCGGTCGGCCCATTTCCCAACAGCAAACTTAACCAACGGGTGATTGAAATGAATCAGATCCGCGTTGGTATGTCGATACGCGGCCTCACGCGAGAGTGTAGCGACAAGATCTCCAGAGGCGATCTTCCTCCCCATGGATCTCACGTCTATTCCCAGATCAGATGAACTTTCCTCTATCTCCCGAGCCAGTTGCGGCGAAAGCTTGAATCGTTGCACTCCAGAAAGAGATTTCTCGGGAATTAAGTGGCCCGGATAAAACACCGCCAAGAAGTTATTTAGGAAACGCAACAGATCTGCCTCGCCTGGTACTTGTCGTTCGCCTGTCAAAGCAGCAATTTCGTCCAATAGGCTTTGATCAGTTGTTAGAAGATCTTCTGCCTTTCCCTTGACTTGTTTTGCTGCAACCGTCCGGTTCGCGATTGCCTTTTCTTCCGACACCAATTTTCTCTCTAACTCCTCACTCGTGAGCGTACCGCTTACTGCCTCGCGGGTTAGCTTTTCGATCTGGTCACCGATAATAGGGTCAATCTCACCTACAGATGTTTCAAAGATTCCTATTTTGCTGAGAAGTCGACTCAGAATCCGCTCCTCGACTGATTCTTTAACGACGAAGTTGATAATTACAATCCGTTCTGCTTGTTGGCCTATTCGATCCACTCGACCGATTCGCTGCTCCACAACCATGGGATTCCACGGGAGATCGTAATTGAATACAACAGAGGCTTTTTGAAGGTCAATACCTTCACCACCGACTTCAGAAGTCAATAGCACCTCTACATCACTACGCTCCAAAAAGTCCTCGATTGCCCGGTCACGGTCTTCGAGACTGACCTTGCCGTGAATCATTCGAACCTCGATATTCTCCCGTCCCAGTGACTTCCGAAGATACTCGAGAGTTTTTCGAAAAAACGAAAAAACGACAATTTTGCGTCGCGGTCTTTTTGCAACTTCGTCCTCGGCCCAAATCATGTTTAGAGCATTGAGGAATTCTTCAAACTTCGAATCGGTTTGGTCGTTGTCCGTCCAATCGTTAACGAGTTGTGAAAGAAGTTCCTTTCGATATTGGAACCAACCGTCGATTTCAGTTGCACCATGAGAACCTTCGCCATCATCGGTTGAATCTTCGAAATCGAAGTCACTAAATGCATCTAACGAGTTATCGCTCAGAGCTTCGAGTCTCTCTTCGAAATATTCGATCGCGGCTGGGATACAACTTGCCGTTGCCCTATAGGCCATAAGAGTTGCCATTTGGAATCCCCACGACAAGGTTGGCTCCTGAGACGGACGAGCTTTGCAAAGACTCTCTACACTGTCGTAAATTCGCCGCTCCGGCTTAGTGAAATCAATAGGCTGCCAATGAGCAACGCGTTGAGCACAATTTGGCATAGCCTCAGATTTCCTGGTTCGGGAAACAACATGTCCGATGGTATTCAACTGACTTATGTCGACCTGAAGTTCAGCAAGTTCCTCACTGTCGAACTCGCCTTTTTCCATTCGCGAAACAATTGAGGTTAGAAACCCTTCTGAAACGGGTGCTCCAAAGCCGTCCCGGCGTCCAATTGTCCGAAGCGTATCGATCGCATCCTGAATTGCCGGCGGATGAGATGACAAGAGTCGTTGACACTCCAAGACTCTCCGGTTGGCGTCCATCTGGCGACGGAAAATTTCAAAATCTGGAAATTCCTCTTCCGAAAGAAGCCTTAATAGGTTCCATAGATCATCTAGCGAGTTTTGTACCGGTGTTGCAGTCAAGAAAATTCGATGGTCAGATAGGTCGCATAGCAATCGGCCGAGACGATGCTGTAAGGTTTCCGGGTTTCGAAGGCGATGGGCTTCATCAACGATAAGCAAATCCAAACTCGGCTGAGCAGCATCCAGGGCTTCCTGGACATCTTTTTGTCGTGATCCCTCGTAAGAAACGATCCATTTGAATGGACTGACCTCTCGCCCCCTTTCCAGGGAGTTAGACAAGCTGATCAAATCCGCACCTTTAACGATCTCGAATGGCTCCTCAAATCTTTGTGCCATCTCACGCTTCCACTTCGTTCCAAGTCTTGCTGGGGCCAGGACCATCACTCGTTCTAAATTTTTACGGGCGTCCAACTCACGCAAAATGTATCCAGCCTCAATTGTTTTGCCGAGACCAACATCGTCCGCAATTAACAAACCATCGCCACCACCGTCGAGGAATTTAAGTAATGGTTTGAACTGATGCGGATAGAATATTGTTCGCGCAGATGAGTAAGCGTGTGCGACCCTGGCAGTAGGGGACTTTACTTTATGGTAGGTGATTGTGTCTCGGAAGTGTTCAATGCCGGAGAATTCTTGACCACGCAATTTCTCCCAGGGCGTCTTGAGGCGCGTCCAGCCTCGAAGTGAAGTTTCCGGCACCGCCGTAACGACGCCATTAAATTGGACTCTGTAGCTCCAGCTTTCCGTTTGATCATCCCAACAAGTCTCCAGCACTACACCATTTACCTCTGGCTGATTGACCCGCTGAACAATCTCGTTGGGACTAAACTTTGCGCTCATCGAGCTAATTTTACTCTATTTTTCAAATCTTGCATTCCGAAGGTATCAACTTTGAATACCTGCCTAAGCTGGTCGTTTAACCGATTTTGCCGTGTTGAGTCGCAGCTCCTCGTCATTCTTGGCTCGGCCTAAGATTCGTCTTCAGATTCAGAAATCGGACTCGGTTCGAGGGCGGCGGCGGCTTCGTTGAGGGCTTTTCGGCGGATGTGGCTGTAGGTTTTCATCATCTGCGGATCGACGTGGCCGACCTGAGCTTGTATCACCCAGTCGGGCAGCCCTTTCTCAGCGAGCGTCGTGATTGCGGTATGCCGTCCGTCGTGGAAGCGAACCCCTTTCAGGCCGGCTGCTTTTAGGATCGACCTCCACGCGGTCCGCCGGGAACTGATGGGCTTGGTCGGATTGATCCTCTGTTCGCGGCCGTGCCACGGGAAGATATAGTGTTCCGGTTCCGCGGCTCCTAGCAGGGATGCTTCTTCGAAGAGTTTTCGCAGAGCGTCGTGGCAGGTCGTGTTCAGGGAAGGCGTCCGCCAACCGGCCGGTGTCTTTGAACGGCGGATCGATATCAGACGATTGTTCCAGTCGACATCTTTCCAGAGCAGCCCGCGTATCTCACACGCACGCATTCCGCAGTAGAACGAGAGCGTCGCGGCAACGTACGCGTACGTCCAATCGGGCCGCGTCTTGGCGACCTCGAACAACCTCGTTGCTTCTTCAGTCGTTAGAGCCCGGCCTGTCGGTGGCTTGGTGTTCGGGACGGGTTTGTAGTCTTCCTGAAATCGATACCAGATGCGGGCGTGTTTTAGCAGCTGCCTCAACACAGAGATCTCGCCGTTGATGGTCTTCGGTGCTCGGCCCTGTGCGAGTCGTTCGGACTGATATGCGCCGATCATCGCCGACGTGATCTTTGAAAGCTTAACATCGCCAAAAGCTTTTGAGTTTGAAAGCGGCTTGCATTGGTCACGCCAGTATTCGGCCATTCTTGGCGAAACCTGTGCGGAACGTTCAGTGATGTAAGCTTTGACGGCGTCGGCGATCGACATCGAAGCGATAGCTTTACTTCGACTGGTCGGATCGGGCGCCTTGTCCTTGAGTTGCGCGATGCGTTCGCGTTCGAGGGTGGGAGCCTTTCTGGAATCGGTCGTTCCTAAAGGCTCCCGATAACGGTGGCCATTCACCACCGCGTCCATCCAGCACCACTTACCTCTTTTGAAGACTGCCATCGAATGCCTCTCCTCGGGTTTGGTGCTGAAAGCCAAAACCTGGTGGACTTAAATGTGAAGGCCTCCGAGCTCGTCCACCAATCTCGCGGGTACGATCCGCTATGGCTCGAAGACCTTTATCTAGCTCCCCTTATCTACCTGTCTTCCGCTTGTTTTTCTTCCTGTTCGACGGAGTCGTCCTCGTTGATGTAACGGACCGCCTCGTCTTTCAGAATGAGTCGGCGGCGACCTTTCTTCAGGCTCTTGAGTCGGCCTTCTCTAATATCCTTGCGGATCTTCGGCGCGGAAAGTGCGGTAAGCATTGCAAGCTCCTCGATCGAGAAAGCAAATCTGTCGATTACATGTTCGCTCATTGAAAAACCTCCATTGATTTTGTACGGCAAGGAATGTGCCGTAGCGGTTAGTGTTGTTTTCATGGTTGTGGTGGATGAGGTACGCACCAATGTTGGCGTATTTGCGTTCCATTGGTGCGTGTTGTGACGATGATTCAGACGCTATCGAATATGGATCGTCTCGTGGATCTGTTGCTTCGGCTTCCGAACCTCTTGCTCGATCGGCCGATGCAACGGTGTCTTCTCGGGCATTTTCTCGGCAGTCAGATCGTGTTCAAATCTCGCCGATTCCTTAATGGGATTTCGAGCGATGATCTCGTCCATTTTCCTGACGGTCGTTTCCTTTAAGACGCCCGGGACCAGAACCTTTTCTTGACCTCTAATTTCGTAATGAGGAATGGCTGCGGTCGGGATTCGTTTCAGGATTTCATGTTTGCCTTTTTGGAGTGAAAGAAAGTGCTTACTGATCGCGATATGCACGTGCGGATTGTCGGTGTTTCGATGGATAGCGGCGGCCCAATCCAGCGATTCCGCTCCGACAGTTTTCTCAAGATTTCGCATCGACTCTCTGGTGATCTCCCGCAGAGATTTTCGACGTTCTTTTTCATCCTTCCCAAGCCGCTTAAAGTCGTCCGGCCGCAGCGAAATTACGAGATGCATAAGGTCCTCATTCTTGGGCCGGTTCGACGACACTCCCGGCTTGAGCGAGAAGTTCGCTTGCTCGACATTTATGAGGTCGGATCGCTCATTGAACAGTGCTCTGCTTCCGAAAGATTCGCGCGTCGGATCGATCTTTGAGTGAGCGATATAGTGAACCAATCCGCGTGTGCTTTTGCTTTGGGGCTGGACGGCTACTATGACTCTCATTTCTTTTCCTCGGCTCTCTTTTTCCGCTGATCGGCAATGACGTTGCGAATGAGTTCTGCCTTGGTACCGTTGTAACTTTTGTCTCCAAAACCTGAGCCGATCTTCAGGTCGTGGAATCGCGCCAGTTTGTCTAGATCTTCGACTGAAGAGGCGGGCAAGGTTCCCATGTCCAGATACGCTTTATCGTCAGGGTGTTGGAGCTCGTCGAACGATGACGTGGTGAGCTTGATCAGCTTCGACATCGACTGCCGTTCGGCCCAGAAAACGGCAAGCAAGACGCTGTAGATTTCGAGCAATAGTTATCGAAATGTTCTTGTGGTTTCCAGATCCGAACTCTCGATCCAATCGATGCGTTCACGAATCGCGTTGATGGAGGTCTTAAGATCCTCATCATCCTTCCGTCTGCGCTTGCTTTCTCGCACGAGCCAATCGAGCTTAACGGTGTGACTTTCTTTCGCGATCTCGATGTCGTTCCCCGACAGCCCGCGTGTCACAAGTTTGCGAACAACTTCGGCCTTGTTCACGCCACTGATCGCCGCCAATTCGGTGATGGCTTTGTGCGCAGTTTTCCCTACGCGAAAGTACATCGATCGCGTCGCCTCGGCATCCTCTGTTTTTTCGATTTCCTTTAGAAGTTTTTCTTTCTCGTCAGCTCTCATCGTTACTCCATTCGCGTTTACAACGGGTCCTTTTGTCAGAAGGGCCACTCATCGCAAATAGAGCAAACAACGTACCGTTAGAGAAAATTACAAAGTTTACAAACCGCGTGTCAGACTCTGACACGAACAACACGCCGCAAACACGGATCGTCAGCTCTGACCACCGACGAAAACCCACCTATCCCGTCATACACCCAGGCAAGCAACTGGTTCATTTCCGATCCAGATGACAAACCACCCGAATCCCACACCCTGCCCGCCGCCTATTTTTTAGCTTAAGAACTTAGTCCGTTATTAGTCTTCCTCCCAATTCCCGGCATTCTGTCCTACCGGTACTAACATAAGATTGCGTTGCTTCTACTATTCAAACTCAAGACAGCTAGAGCTATTTTCTCGTCGATTATGCTTTGGCGCCTTGCCAGGCTGGCCGCCGTTTGCGAGCACAACCGGACAATGTGGCGGAGCTTTTGATATGATGAAGAATTGATGGACTTCTCCGAATCCCCCACGGCATGGAGTCTCGTCCCAGCATGGGTTCAATTCCTTATAAATTTTGGATACCAGTGGCCGACGGACGAGACGCGACCCAGACGCATAGGCTTAGTATCCATGCCGTGCGATTCCGCCGCTGCCGCCCTAATTTCCCTCGGCGCATTGATTCGCGGTTTGGGTAATCCGCTCGCCAATGACTTGGGTGGTCACTACACGGCTTTAACCCGATTTGCTCGACAGTATTTGGACAAATGCAGTGTTTGCGAGGTGCGTTGCGAACCGGAGGTAAAGGGCTGCGGATATGCCTCTGAAGCAAGCGGCAAAGTAAGGTATCAAGGCCGTAAGATATATACCGTTTCCGACCGGAGTGACTCGGAGCGAATTTGGTTTTTTGGTCAGCGAGTCCATCGCCAACTAATTCCCCAGTTCGCTTTTGACTGGCAAATAGATGGCATACCTCCTCCCCAGTTGTACGATCAAGAAGGGGCTTTGCCGCCTCCCCAGGTTTATCAAGAATTTGTCGCTAATTCATCGATTGTTGATCGAAATCTGAAATCATCATTCTCAGGGCTTTGTCTAGCCGGCCGAGCGGCGGGTGAAAAGGCAAGTCTCGAGATTTACGGCTTGATCCGGTTTCGGATTGCGGGCGAGGAATACAGCTTGCCAAATCTTCTCACGGTCCATGGCTGGAGTCGGTTTGACATTTCTCGAATGACTTTCTTTAATTCAAGAAGGGAAAGAATCGATCGAGAGCCCTACGCTCCTACCTTGGTCGTTGCCGACGGCGATGCCGCTTTCTTGAAAGTGTTGGACCGCCCGGGATTTCAGAATTCGGATGTGATCGGGGTTATTCATCGCCTGATCGATCGCAGCAACCTGGAGGCCGTCGCCAGTCGAATTGTAGCTACCCAACAGTGGTACGTTGAAGACGATGACTTGCTTAATAAATTGACAGATGTTCCCAAGGGAATATCCGTCGCTATTGTCAGGAGAAGAAACCGCTAATGGGCGTTTCAGCGTCGGAAATTTTCGACTTCATTGAGAACCGCGATCATTACACGGTTGAACGATATGAGGTCGCTCTTTCTGAGTTTGGCTCCTTGCGCCGAAGTCTTCGACAGTTGGTGGTAAGGCTTCGAGAGTCTGGTGACGACGAAGGCCGGAGTATCTCTGATCAAGCGCGATCATTGCTGTCCAAATGGCTAACGGTACCGGTACCTTTTGATGAGTCAATAACTGACTCGGTGGACGACCTATTCGGCGATCCCGGGATGATCGAAGCTCGCTGGGGTGCAGATATATTGGAGTTATATGAGGTCGCGGTCGCCGCCGCTCGAGCCTTGCAATCAGTAGAGAACCCTGTATGCGGAAAACTTAGAGAGATATTTCGTGATGCGTTTGCTCAAAACCAAAGCTTCAAGATCTATTGCTACCGCCACTCAAGGGATTATTTTGAATCCCAAGCTGCACTACTAGGCATTAGCGAATTTAGCGAAATGATGTTCCTTCATTCAGTTCGCGAT
>JAANMW010000732.1_pt1 | contig 38504 bp, 37 predicted proteins | sample 7279671 | NCBI WGS metagenome assembly JAANMW01 (sample SAMN14094541, study PRJNA606508) | bioreactor metagenome | isolation source: A lab-scale SPAN reactor treating ammonium-rich wastewater day 247 | place: Ireland: Galway | collected 2017-09-19 | reverse complement strand
AAGCTGAGGCAAACTACTACCGGCAACTCGCCAGTCAGACTGCCATGATGGTGGCCTGACTTAAACCAACTGGCCTCCACGAAAGCCGGGGCGATTCAAGTTCCCAACAAAAAAAATGCCAGTCAGGGCTTAACTGACTGGCATTGCGCTCCTGAGCGGGCTTTGTTCTTTTTGTCCCCAGTAGGGTTTGCCGTCATCTGCTGATCGCGGAACAGTGGGGGGATGGCAGCCAATTACTTTGATCAATTCGACCCATCCACCGCCAAGCCTGAGGGCGGGGGCGGGAACTACTTCGATCAGTTCGATCCGGCCACAGCAAAGCCTGCGCCAACGCGCGCTCTCCCCCGTAGCGTAGGTGACTCTGCCATTGCCCTGGGCTCTGGTGTTGTCCAGGGCGTCAAGTTCGCCACTCGTGAGCAGGCCAGGCAGGCTGTGATGGACTGGATGGCTTTCTACAATCATCGAAGGCTGCATTCGTCGTTGGGCTATCTCAGCCCGATGCAGTTCGAGCAACGTTGGTACGACGCACAGCGCAAAAAGGCCGCGTGAACCGTGGGCTAAGAACTACATCAAACGAGGGCAAGGTCACGGCACGGAGTACCGGTCATCTCGTCTACCTTCCGACTTGTGCAGCAAAGCCATAGCTAAGCATTCTCTCGCAGTAGCGGGCTATCAGATCGATTTCCAGGTTCACCTTGGAGCCAGTGCGCAGGTGGCCCAGCGCCGTGTTCTGCACGGTGTGCGGGATCAGGTTGATGCTGGCCTCGCAGCCACCGGCAAGGTCGGCGATGCGGTTCACGGTCAGGCTCACGCCGTTGATGGTGATCGAGCCCTTGTAGGCCAGGTAGCGTGCCAGCTCGCGCGGTGCCAGCACACGCAGTTCCCAGCTCTCGCCCACCTGGGCAAAGTGCGTAACTTCGCCGATGCCATCCACATGGCCTGACACCATGTGTCCGCCCAGGCGGTCGTTGGCGCGCAGGGCCTTTTCCAGGTTGATGGGGCCGGGGGTGTCTAGCCCGGTGGTCTTGAGCAGAGACTCGGCCGAGATGTCGATGGTGAACTGCGGCGCGGCCGCGTCCATGCTGGTGACCGTCATGCAGGCGCCATTGAGCGCAATGCTGTCGCCCAAACCGACATCGTCCAGATAGCCCGCAGGAGGGGTGATGACCAGGCGTTTGCCATGCGCGGCCGTATCGCCAAGGGGTTGCACGGCGGCAATCTGCCCCATGCCGGTGATGATTCCTGTAAACATGGCGTGGATTGTGGCAGGGTTTGGGGGGCGCTTCTGCGCAGCACCGATTTGTCAAAAAGTGTCGCGACCTTGGACGCGGGCGAGAATGCGCAGGTCTGGCCCCACCCGGTCTACAGTGTGGAAATCCAATGCAAGCCCCTGGGCCAGAGAATCGAGCGGCACCATGTCGGCCATGCCACGGCCGGGGCCCAGCAGTTGCGGCGCCAGGTACAGCAGCAGCTCATCGACCAGGCCTGCCTGGAGCATTGCGCCATTCAGGCAGTGGCCAGCCTCCACGTGCAGTTCATTGATGCCGCGTGCCCCCAGGTCACGCAGCAAGGCAGGCAAATCGACCCGGCCCTTGGTGTCTGGCAGGTGCACCACGGTGGCCCCACGCGCCTCGAGGGCTGCCTTGCGGGCCAAAAAATCAGAGTCAAAATGGCCTGCAGCATATATGGTGCAAGCGCGGTCAGCTATGAAAAGTGAAGCATTCAGCGGCGTTTGTAAACGGCTGTCCACCACCACCACCTGGGGCTGGCGCGGCGTGGCAAGTTCGCGCACGTCCATGCGCGGGTTGTCTGCCAGCACGGTGCCAATGCCCGTCAGTACCGCGCAGGCGCGCGCTCGCCAGGCATGGCCGTCGGCCCGCGCAGCAGGCGATGTAATCCACTGGCTGGCACCGTTGTGCAGCGCCGTGGTGCCATCGAGTGATGCCGCCACCTTGAGCCGTACCCAGGGCGTGCCACGCACCATGCGGCTGAAAAAACCAATGTTCAGCTCCCGTGATGCAGCAGCACCCGGCCCCACCTCCACGGTCACTCCGGCTGCGCGCAGCCGGGCAAAGCCCTGGCCTGCGACCAGGGGGTTAGGGTCTTCAAGCGATGCCACCACCTTGCCAATGCCAGCAGCGACAAGCGCGTCGCAACACGGTCCTGTGCGCCCCTGGTGGGCGCAGGGTTCAAGCGTCACATAAGCGATGGCGCCACGCACATCCTGTCCGGCCGCCGCAGCGTCGCGCAGCGCCATCACTTCGGCGTGCGGCCCGCCTGCCTGCTGTGTAAAACCCTGGCCCAGTACCCGGCCATCAGGCGCCGTGATCACGCAGCCGACACGGGGGTTGGGGTTAGAAAGAAAAAGCGCCTGGGCGGCGAGCCCAAGCGCTTGGTCGATAGGGTGGGACGCAGTGGTTGTCATGGCGCCCGGGATGGTAACGCAGACGCTACTTGCCCCAGCATTCGGTCACGATGTCACCGGTGGTGACTCCCTTAGCGCCACGCAGACCGGTGTTGGCCAGCGTGTAGTTGCCGCATTTGTCGCCCACCTGCGCGCCTTTGGGGGTGGCGGTCAGGGTGAAAGTGGCGCCATCCGCCGATGCGATAGAAACGTCGTACCGGTTATTGGGCACGGTTTTCAGTGCGGCTGGAAAGTCCGCCACCAGTGGGTAAGTGCCTTTGGCCGTGGCCGCCCGCTCCATCCATTGGGCCGCTTGCAGCAACCCGGCCCGGGCCTCTGCCCGGTGACCGCGCCGGATGTACTCTGCATAGCTCGGGTAGGCCACTGCTGCAAGGATGCCGACGATGGCGACCACGATCATCAGCTCGATGAGCGTAAAGCCCTGGTGTTGGTGTCTCATGGTCCGTTGGTTCATTCAAGTTCTCCGGCGTTATTTCAGCTGGCGCCAGCTGGGGCGCAGGGATTGCTCGGGCATGCGGTTGAGCTCTTCGGCGCACTGCGTGGGATCCGTTTTGCACTTGCTCAGATCTTTGCCTGTGGCATCCAAAATCCGCTTGCCTTTGGTGATCAACATGGGCGTACCCGTATTCACGGCTGCGCGGGCAACTTTTTTGTCGTCGCCATCGTATATGTGATCACCGTTGATATCCACAAGCTGTACTTTGGGAATCTTCCCATCCATGATGTTGACCAAGGTACGGTATTGTGCGCCGGGTGCTGTGGCAATGGTGGAGGGCGAGCAGCTTTCGTTGCTGGCACCGCCGCCACCTTCTGTCGTGCCGGTGGGGCTTTCGGAATACACCGCCAGGATGTTGCTGCCATCAAAGAACTGCATGGGTTTGAGCAGGCGCTCGCCGGAGGCGGGTAAATCCAGGTACCAGCCGTTGTAGTCCTTCCAGGTGGAGGTTTTCAGTTCCTCTGTGGCGTTGACCGTGGCGTAGCTGCCGCTCACTGTTGCAATGGTTTGCTTGGCCAGCTTGGCCGCGGCTACACCTGCGCCCAGTGCGGCTGGGACAGGCACGCAATCCGGGCCGGTGGGGCAGGTGCCGCCGCCAGGGTGCACTTCTAAGTGGGTGCCATTTTTGCGGTAACGGGTGTTGTCCAAAACGGAATATAGGGTCTGGATGTTGGTGTTGGTGGTTTTGCGGTCGTCTTCCGTCAGGTTGCGGCCGGTGCCAAAGGCCACCATCAGCCCGCCTACGGCCACATCCTTGGCCGAGGTGCCGCTGCCGATCGTTTTTTGGCGGTCGTTCGCAGCCACAATGGGTGGTGCGGTAATGGGCTGGACTAGGTTGCGTGTGCCACCGATGGTGGCGGGGCCGCTGGCGGTGAATAGCGGCGTGTTGGTGCCAAAGGCCACCTTCCAGTCGGTGTCCACATCGCTGGTCAAGTCAAATTTCCACAGGTTGCCCAGGTTGTCGCCGGCGTACACCACGTCGGCGCGGCCATCGCCATCCACATCGACCACGGCAGGTGCGGCCAGGCCGTTGTCTTTGGCATTGCCTGCGCCTGTGGCGATGGTGCTGGGTATGGCATGGATGCGTTTGAGTTCCATGGTGCCATCCAAGTATTGCACCAGAAGCACCGGACGCTGGTTGGTGCTGTTGTACCCGTTGCCCATGATGACGGCCCAGCGGTCGTTGTTCATGCGCGTAATTTGGGTGGTTTGTTGCTGATTGCTGGCATTGCGCACCGGCGATGCCACGATATTGCCAATGTCTTCGTCCTCTTGCACGGTCACAAGGCAGGCGGCTTTTTCTGTGGCATCGCTCATGGCGCTGCAATTGGGCGCTACTTCGCTGTTGCCGCGGGTGCGGTCGCGTTTGATGAGATCGGCGGGACTGGCCGAGGCAAAATTGGCCGGATCGGTGACGTTGAGCACGAAATAACCTTTGCCCCCCGCACCCAGGGTGCCTACCAGCATGGTAGACCAGGTACCGGAGACGCTGACATCGCCCGTCATAGGGGAGCCATCCACATAGTATTGGTGGTTGTAGATGGGATCAGATAGGCTCTTGAGCTTTCCAATGAGTCCCCGTGGCACATAAGCGATTTTTTCGGTGCCATCGGTGGCAGAAAAGCCGTGCAACATGCCGTCGTTGCCGCCCACATAGAGCATGGGGGTGCGGGATTTGTGGGTGTTGGCAAAAGCCCCATAGCCGCTGAGCGAATAATTGCTGGTGGGCGTTCCGGTGTACCAAATTTCGGAGTTGACGATGTCCCCCTGGCGGCTCTTGCGCTCGCGGAAGGGGTCGGCGTCGGTATAACCCGAGGGGTCTACGCCTTCCAGGTCGCGCTCACCCCGGATGAAGTTCAAAACGTTCAGTCCCTTTTGCTTGGGTTTGGCGGTAGCAACACTGCTTTCCACCCCCAACAGGGCTTTTTGGTCTGCGCTGAGGTTGCTGTCGTCATCGGCCCACTTGAAGGGAACGCCGCCTTTGGGTTTGGTGGAGGCCCATTTATCGCTCCAGCTCAGAACCAGGCGGTTGGTCACACTGAAGCCCGGGGCGTCCAGCAGATCGGCGGTGGTTTTATTGTTCCAACCCGAGGTGGGGTCGGGGAACTTGGGGCAGGTTTTGCTGGGGTTTGCGGGCGTGGGGCAGGGCACGTTCTCCGGTTCGCGCACGGGCGATGCTTGCACCCAACCCTTCCAGGCCTGTTTGGGGCTGTAGACGGAATAAAAGGTGGCTACGTTGTTTTGCGAAACATTGGAACCGCTATTACCACCATTGCCGTTGACCGTGTCTGGCAAGGGGGCCGCTTCTTCGTTGATTTTTCCGATGATTTCCTTGAAAGCGTTCTTCAAATCATCTGCTGCTGTGACGGCATAGAACCGACCGCGGCCATTCAGTGCGGAATGCCAAAGATCCAATGCCCGGCGATTTTCATTATTCATTTCTGGCCATGTTTTTTTTCCAGTGACAAGGCCTGGAAAATCTCCATCGTACCCAAACGGATTTTGCGCGGTAGGGGAATTGATATTGTATTTTGTGTTAGAGAAATCTTGTTTCCAGGACACAGCCTCTGTGCTGAAGCCAATGGTGTATGTCACCATATGTGGCCAGGTCGCTGGGTTGTATTCAGGGTTCCAGAATTTTTCCAGGGCGACAGTTTTGCCGCCATATGAGAAGGATTTCGTGGCAGGCGCTTCTTGGTATGATTTTGGGGTCTGGATTATGTCTGTTCCCGTTGCAAAACCAGTGGTCTTTAAAGGTTTGGCCCAGCTGTAGAACGCCCAGTCGGCCAGGGTGTCGGTATTTACGCCGTTGGTGCTAGTGTCGCGGTACAGCGCGGTTTGCTCAATACCCGCAGCGGTGCCGCCATAAGTGGGTGCGCTGTTGGGTAAGGTGAGGTTGGTGGAGTTGTCGCGGTAATTCAAATCTGGAATGGCTACTGCGGTATTGTCGTTCCAGCGCCCGTCCGTCATCATGATGTGGTAATTGCGGCGGCAGCCCAAAAAGGGTGCGCCCGTTGTACCGGGTACGGAAGCCCAAGGGCTGTTGTCATCCATTGCGCCATCCCGCATGTACGCGTCGGCCTGGGCAAACATGGGGTGGGATGGCGTGCCACTTTGCGGTAGCAAATAGCTGACAAAGGACAGGAAATTGGCCCGGTGCGTGTCGTCGAGAATGCGCAATTTGTTTTTGTTGCCCGTTGTTGCTGTATTAAAATCGTTTGCGCCGGGGGTTTTTCCTTTGCCTGGATTGGAGCCGGATCCATACCAATAATTCAAATCTTCATATTTCGATATTTTGTTTCCGTTGTTGTGCATGGCTTGCCAAGCAATGCGCAGCTTTCCGTTTTCTGTTAATGCGGTGTCGCTAAAAACCTGCGTCAGCGCATGTTTCAAAATATTCATGCGGCGGCTGGTTGTAGGCCAGGCGCCAGCCACCGGGGCAGTTTCATTGGTTGCGCCACTGGTATTGGCTTGGTCCAAACGGAATCCCATACTGCCGGAGTCGTCGATGGAAATCAGCAGGTTGGGCGCAACAAACCCTGGTTTTGATGTGGGCAGCGGGGGGGCGTCCGCCAAAGGTAGCGCCCAAACACCTTGGGGAACTAGTGCGGCGCAGGCAGCAAGGGCCAGAAGGCTTTTGGGGAAGCGCGGGGCATGGGTACGGGGCATGGTGTGCTCCTTGGTTTGGGGCTAAATGGTATGGAATGGGAAAAGCGGCAAAATACGCAGAACGCGGTTTCAGTCTTTTAGGCGCTGGCGGGCATAGGTTTCTTGCAAAACCACTTGGGTGCCTGGTTTGCGTCCAAAGGCCAAGGCAGTAATGCGGTACACCACGTACACGTCCAAATTAAGCTTGAGCTGGTTGGAGGCGGCATCCACTACCAGGTTTTTGGTTTTGGCCGCGTCGCTGTAGGGCATGATTTCAATCCAGTACCAGCCGCCTTTGTTTTCGGCGCTGCGGTCGGCCAGAATCGGGTTGGCGGGGTTGGTGGTGTCGCCCAGCTTGGCGCCGGTGTATTGGCCAAAACGGGCGCCAATACCAGCTTTGGTCAGGTCTTCCAGGGGGACTTCGCCAGGTTGCGGGTTGCTGGGGGCCGGGTTGGTGGCGTTGGTGTAGTTCCAGAAGTCTTGCCGCCCGGTGCGCCGGGCGCACAGGCCGCTGCGGCATTTGGTGGGTTGCGCGTCCAGGGTGTTGATCACGGCGGTGATTTCCTTGGCCTCCAGGGGGAACCGGTCAGCAGCAAAGCTGCGGCAGATGTCGCCCCCTGCGCTGCAGTCCAGGTTGTCCATGGTTTTGCTGGTGGCGGTGTCGTAGTCGGCGGCGCGGATGTCGAGTTCGGCGTCTTGCAGCAGTGCCTGGGCGGCTTCAAAGGCGCGCTGGTAGTCGGCGTCGTTGCCCACCACCATTTCGTTGAATAGCGATGTGCGCGAGGCCCACAGCGCCAGCAGCATGGACAGCATGACGAAAACAAGAACCACGAACAGGGCCACGCCTTGTTGGCGCTGCGGCTGTGGTGCAAAGAGGGGGGGGGTGCGGGGCATGAAAAACCTCTTGGGGTGTTGTGCTGTCAGATCAGCCCTTGGCTGCGCAACTGGAAGGTGTTGCGAAACACCATGTGCATGCGTTTGGCGCGTTGGGCGCCAATGGCTTGGTTGTTCATGTCTTTGGAGGCAGCGTTGGACATGTCCACCTGTGTTGTGCCGTCGCAATCGGTGTATGTGGTGTTTGCGGGCATGTCGATAGGTTCGCTGCCGTAGAGCACCAGGCAGACTTCTACGCCTTGTACGGCGCGCCAGTTGGTGACGCTGCCTGCCGCCACGGGTTTAATCAGGCTGCCTTTGGCGCCCAGCGTTTGTTCCAGGTACGTAACGCGGAACTGCCCTACGTTTTGGATGATGGCCTGGGCTGCGGCGCCGTTGCCACCGCATTCCAACTGGGTGCCATTGAGTTGGAAGATGTTTTCAATTGCTTCGTCTGTGTTGGGGGTGGCGCCGTCGTCGTCGGGGCCGCCCAGGCAGTTGCGTACCAGGGATTGGGGGGTGGCGGCTGCGTACACCGCGTCTTTGTAACGGCGGTAGGTGGTGGTGAGGGATTTGGCGGCATCGTCACCTTTGATGGTGCTGTCTTGCGAAAAACTGAGGCCGACACCGCTGGTGGCATCGGTTTCAAAGGCAACGGCAGTCAAGGGGTCGGTGCCCACGGAGCCCACCACGGGGGTGGGGTTGAGGTAGAGCGACCCGGCCTGGCGCATTTGCTGGCCCATGACGCGCATGGCGTAGGCAGCTTGCTGCTGGATGGCACTGGCGTCGCTGACTGTGCCCGAGATGCCGCGTGAGACCATGAGTGAGCCTGTGGCCACGGCGACTACGAGCAGGCCGATGGCCAGGCCCACTAGCAGCTCGATCAAGGTCACACCTTGCTGCCGCTGGCAGGTCTTTGTACGGTGTTTGAACGCGGATTCGCCTGCAGGCAAAGCATGTGCAACGACGTTGTTGGATGTCATGGGGGCCACCATCACGAGCAATAAAACGAGGGAATGCCTGAGCCGTCGTCATACGGGGCGCAGCGGGCAGATACGGGGATGTACTGCAGGTGGCAGGTGCGGTCGGTGGGACAGGTGGCTGCCGTACCCGCACCGCCGCTGGCTGTGCCTTTGGTGGCGTCGATGGCATCGGTTTTGGTGCCAGCGCGCTCGTTTTCACGCCAGCTGACCATCACGCCGAGCTGGCGCCGGTTGGGGTCTGCAGCGGAGGAGCCTTCACCCATGGCCCAGAAGATATTGGCCTGGCCTAGGGGGAGTGTGCTGGCCACGTTGGTTTTCCATTTTGCTAGGTCGAATTCGGCCAGGGCTTTGGCTTCGCAGCCGCTGTCGCAGGCGGAGGGGGTGAAGCTTGGTGTGGTACTGAAATCGGCCTTGAAGCTGTCTACCGCAGTCATTGCATTGGGATTGACTTTCATGCGCTCGCTCAAGTCTTCAATGAGGCGGATGGCCTGCGCCCGGCGGACTGTGGTGGAGGTATCGGTCAGGGTGCGCATTTGCACGCCCAATACTCCCATGATGCCCAGCGCCGTAACGACGATGGCAATCAGGGATTCAATGAGCGTTATGCCGCGCTGGAATTCTTGAGGGGACGAAGAGAGGGTTTTCATGACGTTCAACCAGTGCACGGAATATCTTGGGGGGGAATCACGCGGATGCGGCCACCGGAGGTCATGCAGACGCCGCGTGCGCCGGGGTGGGTGGTGGGTTTGTCGAGTGGCACCAGACTGAAACCCGGCCAGGCGCCATCCACCAGCCCCCAGCGGTTGAGCTTGATGCTGGCGCCGCCGCCGGTGCGGGACACTTGTACTTTGCTGGGGGTATCAATGCGTTGCAGTGCAGGCTCGCCGGCGTTGCACCTACCATTGCCGTTAGTGTCTTCGCACACCAACCAGCCACAATCCCAATCGCGTTTGCCGGAGGCGGTGGTGCAGCCATTGGTGTTGTTGGGGATTTTTTCTATGGCCACGCGCCCGCCGCGTTTGATGGCTTCCGAGCGGGCGTAGTGAAGGGTGGATTGCAATTGTTCGGTAGCCTGCCGCACGCGCCAGCTTTCGATCAGGGGCGTGAAGCTGGGGGCTGCCAGGGCGGCAAGAATGGCAATAATGGAAACCACCACCATGAGCTCAATGGCCGTAAAGCCGACCATTGAGTGCGTGGACGCTTTGCAGGTGGGGCGTGGTGCGTGCATGGCAGGGTTCCTTGTGCGCTCAGGTCGGGCAGGCGGCGCCTTGCTGCTTTTGCAGAACGCGCCCACTGCTAGTCAGGCAAAGCCGGATGGCGCTGGCGTCGGTATCGGTTTTGCCTGCCGGGTAGATGGGAAAGCTCATGCCCATTGGGGCACCGCCACTGGTTTCGGAAAGCATGCCCCAACGGTCGATGTAGAGTACCGTTTTGCCATTGACTTGGGTGAGGGTGGTTTTTGTGGGGGCCGAATTTACTTGCAGATCGGTGGTGGTGCTGTTCTGGGTGTGGGTGACCTTCCAGCCCATGCTCCAGCCACCCGAGGCGTCAATGGCCACGCCGCCGCCCCGTTTTATAGCTTCAGACCGCGCGTAGTAGATGGTGGAAGTGAGATTTTCAGCCGCCTGGCGCACACGCCAACGTTCAATCAGCGGAGTAAAGCTGGGCGCTGCCAGTGCCGCCAGAATGGCGATGATGGACACCACCACCATGAGTTCGATGGCGGTAAACCCAGTCTGGCGCGGAAAATACAGTGGTTTCAACGATGGCATGGAGTCATCCTAGGGGTATGGGCGCGCAAAGCGCGCTAGGCCCGGATGAGTGGCATTGTGGCCCGGATGGGCGGTAGCGTACGGCGGCCTTGGGCTGTGGATGTCTTGCCACAGCCCTATTTGCGCGTATACCCCCGGCAGGCACCCGCGTTGTGCATGCCTTTGCATTCGCGGTACATGCGGCGGTCGCGCTCGGCGGTGGTTTCTTCGGAGCTGCTGCGCTGGTAGGTGATTTTGGTCACGCCTTTCTTTTTGGCGCTGTCGTGGGTGCTGGATGCCGATCGCTTGGCGTTGGCGAGGTCCGGGCTGGCGAGCAGGGTCAATGCCAGGCAGGCGGCCAGCAGTGTCGTGATGGGTGTCCTGGCGCGGTGGTGGACGGAGGGGGAACGTTGCATGGTGCGGTCTTTCTGGTTTTGCGCGTTGATCCTGCCATGCCCAGGGACGGCTTTGTATGCGCGAAATCCCGCAGAACCGGGGCCATGTACAATTGAGGAGTTTTGCATGGTGCAAGACGCACGCCGGTGGCCCTTCCAGCTTCCGGCGCAAGTAAAACCAGTGCCCGCAGTGCTTCATGAGCGGCTGTAGGCCATATTCAGGAAAAATTCGAATGATCGCATCTTCAATCAAGGCCGAAGTTGTCAAGGCCAACGCCCGTGCTGCCAACGATACCGGCAGCCCGGAAGTGCAGGTGGCTTTGCTCACGGCACGCATCAATGAACTGATGCCCCACTTCAAACAGCACGCCAAGGATCACCATGGTCGCCGCGGTTTGCTGCGCATGGTGAGCCGCCGCCGCAAGCTGCTGGACTACCTCAAGGCCAAGGACGGCGAGCGTTACACCGCGCTGATTGCCAAGCTGGGTCTGCGCAAATAAACGCTGTTTGCATGCAAAAACGCCTGGGTTAGCGCGCTAGCTCAGGCGTTTTTTACTTTGCCGGTGTGCCAAACAGATCGAAGCTGTGTCATTCCACTGAACTCCGCGTGCGGTTTCAATGGAATGGCATCGACATCTAAATAGGCCTCTGGCGCTTTCTGGTAGTGCGCTGCCAGCTATTAAAATAGGAGCAATTATGAGCATTTTCAATAAAGTGACCAAGTCTTTCCAGTGGGGCGACAAGACTGTCGTCATGGAAACGGGCGAATTCGCACGCCAGGCCTCGGGCGCTGTGCTGGTGAACATTGACGATACCGTGGTGCTGGCCACCGTGGTGGCGTCCAAGGGCGCCAAGCCCGGCCAGGATTTTTTCCCGCTGACGGTGGACTACATCGAGAAGACGTACGCCGCCGGCAAGATCCCCGGCAGCTTCTTCAAGCGCGAAGCCAAGCCCAGCGAGCATGAAACGCTGACCAGCCGCCTGATCGACCGCCCGATCCGTCCGCTGTTCCCGGAAGGCTTCTTCAACGAAGTGCATGTGGTGATCCACACCGTTTCTTTGAATCCTGAAGTAGACGCCGACATCGCAGCGCTGATTGCATCGAGCGCCGCGCTGGCCATCTCGGGTATCCCGTTCAGTGGCCCCATTGGTGCAGCGCGCGTGGGCTACATCAACGGCGAATACGTGCTCAATCCCGGTCAGACGGCGCGTAAGAACAGCCAGATGGACCTGGTGGTGGCGGGTACCGAAGCGGCCGTGCTGATGGTTGAGTCCGAAGCACAGCAACTGTCCGAAGACGTGATGCTGGGCGCCGTGGTGTTTGGTCACGAAGCAGGCAAGGTCGCGATCAACGCTATCCATGAACTGGTGCGCGATGCCGGCAAGCCTGTGTGGGACTGGCAGGCTCCTGCCAAGGACGAAGGCCTGATCGCTAAAGTGGGTGCATTGGCCGAAGAAAAGCTGCGCGCTGCTTACCAGATCCGCAACAAGCAGGCCCGTACGCACGCTTGCCGCGAAGCCTATGCCGTGGTGATGGCCGACCTGAAAGAGGCCGGTGTCGTGTTCGACGCGGTCAAGGTCGAAGGCATGCTGTTCGACATTGAAGCGCGTATCGTGCGCAGCCAGATTCTGGCGGGCGAGCCCCGCATTGATGGCCGTGACACGCGCACTGTGCGTCCCATTGAGATCCGCAATTCGGTTCTGCCCCGCACCCATGGCTCCGCCTTGTTCACGCGCGGCGAAACGCAGGCGCTGGTCGTGACCACGCTGGGCACCGAGCGCGATGCACAGCGCATCGACGCGCTGGCCGGAGAGTATGAAGACCGCTTCATGATGCACTACAACATGCCTCCCTTTGCCACCGGCGAAGTGGGCCGCATGGGTTCGACCAAGCGCCGCGAAATCGGCCACGGTCGCTTGGCCAAGCGTGCGTTGATTGCCGTTTTGCCCAGCAAGGAGGAGTTTCCCTACACCATGCGTGTGGTGTCCGAGATCACTGAATCGAACGGTTCGTCGTCGATGGCTTCGGTCTGCGGCGGCTGCCTGTCGATGATGGACGCTGGCGTGCCCATGAAGGCACACGTGGCCGGTATTGCCATGGGCCTGATCAAGGAAGACAACCGTTTTGCCGTGCTGACCGATATCCTGGGCGATGAAGACCACCTGGGTGACATGGACTTCAAGGTGGCAGGCACCACCAACGGCATCACCGCGCTGCAGATGGATATCAAGATCCAGGGCATCACCAAGGAAATCATGCAGGTCGCATTGGCCCAGGCCAAGGAAGCCCGCATGCACATTCTGGGCAAGATGCAGGAGGCCATGGGCGAAGCCAAGACCGAAGTGTCGAATTTCGCTCCCAAGCTGTACACCATGAAGATCAATCCCGAAAAGATTCGCGATGTGATCGGCAAGGGTGGCGCGGTCATTCGTGCGCTCACTGAAGAAACCGGTTGCCAGATCAACATCGAGGAAGACGGCACCATCACCATCGCGGCAACCGACAACGCCAAGGCTGACGAAGCCAAGCGCCGCATTGAGCAGATCACGGCGGAAGTCGAAATCGGCAAGGTGTACGAAGGCCCGGTCACCAAGATCCTGGACTTCGGCGCGCTGATCAACCTGTTGCCCGGCAAGGATGGTTTGCTGCATATCAGCCAGATCGCCCATGAGCGCGTGGAGAAGGTCAGCGACTACCTGCAGGAGGGCCAGATCGTGAAGGTCAAGGTCTTGGAGACCGACGAAAAGGGCCGCATCAAGCTGTCCATGAAGGCTCTGTCTGATCGTCCTGCCCATGGTGGAAGCGATCGTCCTGCACCCGCCGAGCGCCGCGAACCCCGTGAGCACCGCGAAACGGCGGCCGGTGAGCAGCAGCAACAGCAGGCCTTGCCCCTGGATGGGCAGGTGCAGGCCAACGGCTGATCTTTGAATGCTATTTGTTTTGTAGCTTCTCGCGCCCTATTGACGGGCGTTAGAGGCAAAAACAATGCTAATTCAACCCGCCTTATCCGAGACTGCCATGCAAGCCATTGAAATCACCGAATTTGGTGCACCTGAAGTGTTGCGCCTGGGTGAGCGTGCGCAGCCCGTGGCGGGCGTGGGTGAGGTGCTGATCCGCGTGAGCGCCAGTGGTATCAACCGCCCCGATGTCTTGCAGCGCAAAGGCCACTACGCACCGCCTCCGGGCGCCAGTGATGTGCCCGGGCTGGAGGTGGCCGGGGTCGTGCAGGGGGGGGATGCGGCTGCCATGGCGCAGGTGGGCCTGCGTGTGGGTGACCGGGTGTGTGCCTTGTTGGCCGGTGGTGGATATGCGCAGTGGTGTGTGGCTCCGGTGGAGCAGTGTCTGCCGGTACCCGCAGGGCTGAGCGACATCGAGGCGGCCTCTCTTCCCGAAACCTTTTTTACGGTGTGGAGCAATGTGTTTGACCGGGCGCGGCTGCAGCCCGGGGAAGCCCTGCTCGTGCAAGGTGGTGGTAGCGGCATTGGTGTCACGGCCATCCAGCTGGGGCGGGCTTTTGGTGCGACGGTCATCGTCACGGCGGGCAGTGACGAGAAGTGCGCGGCCTGTCTGGCGCTGGGTGCCCACCATGCCATCAACTATCAAACGCAGGATTTTGTGGCCGAGGTGCAGCGCATCACGGCGGGCAAGGGCGTTGATGTGGTGCTGGACATGGTGGCTGGCAGCTATGTGGCGCGTGAGGTGGAGTGCCTTGCCGAAGATGGGCGCCTGGTCATCATTGCGGTGCAAGGTGGCGTGCAGGCTGCATTCAACGCGGGTCTGGTGCTGCGCAAGCGTCTGACCATCACGGGTTCGACGCTGCGGGCCAGGCCGGTCGCCTTCAAGGGGGCCATCGCCCGGGCTTTGCGTGAGCGGGTGTGGCCGCTGTTGGCATCGGGTGCGGTGCGTCCGGTGGTGCACAGCAGCTTTGCGGCCGCCGATGCGGCGCAGGCCCACGCTTTGATGGAATCGAATCAGCATACGGGCAAAATTGTTTTGACGTGGTGAACATGAACAAGAAACTCATTGCAGGCAACTGGAAAATGAATGGCAGCCTGGCTGCCAACGAGGCTTTGGTGCAGGCGTTGGTTGCTGGTCTGGGGGCGCAGCCGGGTTGCGACGTTGCCGTCGCTGTGCCCGCGCCGTATCTCGCGCAGGTGCAGGCGCTGGCGGCAGGCTCGCCTTTAGCGCTGGCGGCGCAGGATGTGTCGCAGCACGAAGCAGGGGCCTACACCGGAGAAAACTCTGCGGCCATGTTGCGTGAATTTGGTGTGCGCTATGTGTTGGTGGGACATTCGGAGCGGCGCCAGTACCACGGCGAGACCGATGTGCAGGTGGCGGTCAAGGCGCAGCGTGCGCTTGCGGCGGGCATCACTCCCATCGTTTGTGTGGGCGAGACGTTGGCGGAGCGTGAAGCGGGTGACACCGAGATGGTGGTGCGGCGCCAGTTGGCGGCTGTCATTCACCTCAATGGCCACTGCATTAGCGAGGTGGTGGTGGCCTATGAACCCGTCTGGGCTATTGGTACAGGCAAGACCGCTTCACCCGCACAAGCGCAGCAGGTACATGCCGTGCTGCGTGCGCAACTGGCAGCGGCCAGCCCGCGTGCGGGCAGCATTCGCTTGCTGTATGGCGGCAGCATGAATGCTGCGAATGCCGCGCAATTGCTGGGCCAGCCCGACATTGATGGCGGTCTGGTGGGTGGTGCATCGCTCAAGGCGGCAGAATTTCAACAAATTATCGCGGCAGCCCAATAAATACGGGCGCTACTAGCTATTAAATCAGGAGTATCAAAAGAATGGGAATGCTTGTAAACGTAATCTTGACGGTGCAGATAATGACCGCTCTGGGCATGATTGGACTGATCTTGATCCAGCACGGAAAAGGTGCCGACATGGGGGCTGCATTTGGCAGCGGTAGTTCCGGCAGCCTGTTTGGTGCCAGCGGCAGCGCCAACTTTCTCTCGCGTACGACCGCCGTGCTGGCAGTGATTTTCTTTGTCAGCACCCTGGCGCTGGCTTACTTTGGTAACGCACGACCTGCCAGCACCGGCAGTGTGCTGGAAGGCCCTGCGGCCACGACTGCGCCAGTGGCTCCGGCACCTGAAGCGGGTTCGGCTGCTACCATTCCTGGTAATGCAGTATCCGCTGCGGCTGAGAGCCCAGCTCCAGCGGTTGCGGCCTCTGGTGCAGGGCAGATTCCTGCGAAGTGAGTGACTGCGGCAGCGTGGCGTTGGGGTCGAAAACACCACGTTGCTGCTCCTTTGGATTCCAGTCTTTCGTGGGTCTGACAAAGAGCAGGGAGAGTCGCCTCAGTCAACGCCAGCAATGTGCGTGCCAAGCGACGAAATGATCAATAAATCCTCTGTAGAGCCCGGTAACAGGGTTTTTCCGGAGTAGAATCTTGGATTGTCTGGGAAGCCAAAACCAAATGGTTCCTCATGCCACCCAGACATGACAAAGCCGTCGTGGTGAAATTGGTAGACACGCTATCTTGAGGGGGTAGTGGCGAAAGCTGTGCGAGTTCGAGTCTCGCCGACGGCACCAGACAAAAACAGGCCAGCCCGCATGTTCCGCTTGCGGTCATGATGGGCGAGGCCTCAGCGATGAGCGCATCCTAAAGATGAACCTCGATCAATATCTCCCCGTCCTCCTGTTCATCTTGGTCGGTATTGGGGTCGGTATCGTTCCCATAGCGCTGGGATACATCCTGGGCCCCAATCGGCCTGATCCCGCAAAAAATTCCCCCTACGAATGTGGCTTCGAAGCCTTCGAAGATGCGCGCATGAAGTTCGACGTGCGCTATTACCTCATCGCGATCCTGTTTATTCTTTTCGATCTGGAGATCGCCTTTCTGTTTCCCTGGGCTGTGACGCTGCAGGACGTAGGACTGACGGGTTTCGTCGCCGTCGTCATTTTCCTGACGGTTCTGCTTGTGGGCTTTGTCTACGAGTGGAAAAAGGGTGCCCTGGAGTGGGAATGAGCGGCTTGAACAAGGATTGACGCAATGATTGAAGGCGTAATGAAGGAAGGCTTTATCACCACGAGTTACGACTCGGTGGTGAACTGGGCCAAGACAGGTTCGCTTTGGCCCATGACCTTTGGTTTGGCCTGTTGTGCGGTCGAGATGATGCATGCGGCGGCTGCGCGCTATGACATTGGCCGTTTTGGCGCTGAAGTGTTTCGTGCCAGTCCCCGCCAGTCCGACCTGATGATTGTGGCCGGTACCCTGTGCAACAAGATGGCGCCTGCGCTGCGCAAGGTGTACGACCAGATGAGCGAGCCACGGTGGGTGCTCTCCATGGGTTCATGCGCCAATGGTGGTGGCTACTACCACTACAGCTATTCGGTGGTGCGCGGTTGTGATCGCATTGTTCCGGTGGATGTGTATGTGCCGGGCTGCCCGCCTACGGCAGAGGCGCTGATTTACGGCATCATCCAGCTGCAGCAGAAGATTCGCCGCACCAATACTATTGCGCGTGCCTGAAGGGGGTTTCATGACAACTTTTGCCATTCGCCCCGAAGAGCTCAAAGACACCATCATGGCGGTGCTGGGTGACAGAATCCGCGAAGCGCACATTGCGCTGGGCGAGCTTACGGTGGTGGTTCCTGCTGCCAATTACCTCGAAGCCATGCAGTTGCTGCGCGATGCGCCCGGTTGTCGTTTTGAGCAACTGGTGGATTTGTGCGGTTTGGATTATTCAACCTATGGCGACCGTGAGGCCGAAGGCGCGCGCTATTGCGTTGTAAACCATTTGTTGTCGGTCAGCCTGAACCAGCGCGTGCGCGTCAAGGTGTTCTGCCCTGAGGATGATTTCCCCGTGGTGCCTTCGGTGACCGGGCTGTGGGCATCGGCCAACTGGTATGAGCGCGAGGCGTTCGACTTGTACGGCATCGTGTTCGACGGTCACAATGATCTGCGCCGTATCTTGACCGACTACGGCTTTATCGGCCATCCGTTCCGCAAGGATTTCCCTCTCTCGGGCCATGTCGAGATGCGTTACGACGCAGACCAGCGCCGAGTGGTCTATGAGCCGGTCAGCATCGAGCCGCGCGAGATCACTCCGCGCATCATTCGCGAAGATAAATACGGAGGACTGCACTGAGACCTGACGGTCTTCTGCGGTGAACCATGGCCGAAATCAAGAACTATTCCCTGAATCTGGGGCCGCAACACCCTGCAGCCCACGGTGTATTGCGCCTTGTGTTGGAGCTCGATGGCGAGGTTGTGCAGCGCGCCGATCCGCACATTGGATTGCTGCACCGCGCCACTGAAAAGTTGGCCGAGCACAAAACCTACATTCAGTCGCTTCCGTATATGGATCGACTGGATTACGTGTCCATGATGTCCAACGAGCATGCGTACTGCCTGGCCATCGAAAAGCTTTTGGGTCTTGAAGTGCCTATTCGGGCGCAGTACATCCGGGTGATGTTTTCCGAAATCACGCGCCTGCTGAACCACCTGATGTGGCTGGGTTCGCACGGTAATGACTGTGGTAGCTCGACCATTCTGATCTACACCTTTCGCGAACGTGAAGACCTGTTCGATATGTACGAGGCTGTGTCGGGTGCGCGCATGCACGCGGCGTATTTCCGTCCGGGCGGTGTGTACCGCGACCTGCCCGAGAGCATGCCGCAGTACAAGGCGAGCAAGGTGCGCAATGCCAAGTCGTTGGAGCAGCGCAACCAGAACCGCCAGGGCTCCCTGCTTGATTTCATTGAGGACTTCACCCGCCGTTTTCCCGGCTACGTGGATGAATACGAAACGCTGCTGACAGACAACCGGATCTGGAAACAGCGTACCGTGGGGGTGGGTGTGGTTACGCCAGAGCGCGCACTCAATCTCGGTATGACCGGCCCCATGCTGCGTGGCTCCGGTATTGCTTGGGATCTGCGCAAAACCCAGCCTTACGAAGTGTACGACCGGGTCGATTTCGATGTGCCTGTGGGCAAGACGGGTGATTGCTACGACCGGTATTTGGTGCGCGTGCAGGAAATGCGCGAGTCCAATCGCATTATTCAGCAATGTATTGCCTGGCTGCGTGCCAACCCCGGCCCGGTGATTACTGATAACCACAAGGTCGCACCACCGAACCGCGAGATGATGAAGACAGGCATGGAAGACCTGATCCATCATTTCAAGCTGTTTTCGGAGGGGATGCATGTGCCTGAAGGTGAGGCTTATGCCGCCGTGGAGCACCCCAAGGGAGAATTTGGTATTTACCTTGTGAGCGACGGTGCCAACAAGCCATACCGCCTGAAGATCCGCGCACCAGGATTTGCACACCTGGCAACCATGGATGAAATGGCCCGAGGCCACATGCTGGCCGACGTGGTTGCCATCATTGGCACCATGGATATCGTGTTCGGAGAAATTGACCGATGATTTCTGAAGCGACCAAGGCGCGTTTTGCGCGTGAAGTGGCCAAATACCCGGCCGACCAGAAGCAGTCCGCCGTGATGGCCTGCCTTGCCATCGTCCAGCAGGAGCAGGGCTATGTCAGCGAGGCCAGCGAGGCGGTAATTGCCGACTACCTGGGTATGCCGCAGATTGCCGTCCACGAAGTGACGACCTTCTACAACATGTACAACCAGCATGCAGTGGGCAAGTACAAACTCAACGTCTGCACCAATCTGCCATGCCTGCTGCGCGAAGGCGGCAAGGCGCTGGAGTATCTGGAGCACAAGCTGGGGATCTCGATGGGTGAGACCACACAGGACGGCTTGTTCACCCTGCAACAATGCGAATGCCTTGGCGCCTGTGCCGATGCGCCTGTGATGCTGGTGAACGACCGCCACATGTGTAGCTTCATGGGCAACGATAAGCTCGATCAGCTGGTCGATAGCCTGCGCGCAGCGGAGGGCAAGTGATGACCACGGCAACCCAGGTGCTTTTGCAATTTCAGGCCGCCGGTATTGAGACCTGTTTTCATGACCGCCATATCGAGCCCCAGATCTATGCGGGCCTCAATGGTTCGAACTGGAGTATCAAGGACTACGAGGCGCGCGGTGGCTATCAAGCCCTGCGCACGATGCTCGGCAAAAACGGCGGCGAAGCGCTGACGCAGGACCAGGTCATTGCGACCGTCAAGGAATCAGGCCTGCGCGGTCGCGGCGGTGCCGGTTTCCCCACGGGTTTGAAGTGGAGCTTCATGCCCCGCCAGTTTCCTGGTCAGAAGTACCTGGTGTGCAATTCCGATGAGGGAGAACCGGGCACCTGCAAGGACCGCGACATCCTGATGTACAACCCGCACTCCGTCATTGAGGGCATGATCATTGCGGCCTACGCGATGGGCATCACGGTGGGGTACAACTACATCCACGGAGAAATTTTCCAGGTATACGAGCGCTTCGAGGCGGCCTTGGAAGAGGCCCGTGCGGCCGGTTATCTGGGTGACAACATTCTCGGCAGCAGCTTTACGTTCCAACTGCATGCACACCATGGTTTTGGTGCCTACATTTGCGGCGAGGAAACAGCTTTGCTGGAGTCGCTGGAAGGCAAGAAGGGTCAACCCCGCTTCAAGCCGCCGTTTCCGGCCAGTTTTGGCCTCTACGGCAAGCCGACCACGATCAACAACACCGAAACCTTTGCGGCCGTGCCGTGGATCATTCGCAATGGTGGCGCTGCCTACCTTGCCTGTGGCAAGCCCAATAACGGTGGAACCAAGATTTTCTCGGTGAGCGGTGATGTGGAGCGCCCAGGCAACTACGAGGTTCCGATGGGTACGCCGTTTTCTCGGTTGCTGGAGCTCGCTGGTGGCGTGCGTAAAGGTAGGCAGCTCAAGGCGGTGATCCCTGGCGGTTCTTCTTCGCCCGTGCTGCCCGCGTCGATCATCATGGAATGCACCATGGACTACGACTCGATCGCCAAGGCTGGCTCGATGCTTGGTTCAGGCGCGGTCATTGTCATGGACGACAGCCGTTGCATGGTCGAGTCGCTCAAGCGTCTTTCCTATTTTTACATGCACGAGTCCTGCGGTCAGTGCACACCCTGCCGTGAGGGTACAGGATGGCTGTGGCGCCTCGTGGATCGCATTCACCGTGGCGACGGACGACCCGCCGACATGGACGTGCTCGACTCCGTGGCGAGCAACATCATGGGACGCACCATCTGCGCCCTGGGGGATGCGGCAGCGATGCCTGTACGAGCCATGCTCAAGCATTACCGGCCGGAGTTCGCTGCAATGATCCGGAAACCGAATCCTCAGGCCGCAACTTCTGCCTGATCGCGAGAAAAGCATATGGTTGAAATTGAACTTGACGGTCAGAAAGTGGAAATTGCCGAAGGCAGCATGGTGATGCATGCAGCCGAGAAGGCAGGCACTTATATTCCCCACTTCTGCTACCACAAGAAACTGTCCATCGCCGCCAACTGCCGTATGTGCCTGGTGGATGTGGAGAAGGCGCCCAAGCCCATGCCAGCATGCGCGACCCCTGTCACCCAGGGCATGATCGTGCGTACCAAGAGCGACAAGGCCATCCAGGCCCAGAAGTCGGTCATGGAGTTTTTGCTGATCAACCATCCCTTGGATTGCCCCATCTGCGATCAAGGTGGCGAGTGCCAGCTGCAAGATCTGGCCGTGGGCTACGGCGCATCTTCTACGCGCTACGAAGAAGAAAAGCGCGTAGTGCACTTCAAGGATGTCGGTCCGCTCATTTCCATGCAGGAAATGACCCGTTGCATCCATTGCACACGTTGCGTACGTTTTGGCCAGGAAGTCGCCGGCGTCATGGAACTGGGCATGATCCATCGGGGTGAGCACTCCGAGATCACCACGGTGGCGGGCGACACCATTGATTCAGAGTTGTCGGGCAACATGATCGATATTTGCCCGGTCGGTGCGCTGACCAGCAAGCCTTTCCGCTACAGCGCCCGCACCTGGGAGCTTTCGCGCCGGAAGTCTGTCAGTCCGCACGACTCCACAGGCGCCAATCTGATCGTTCAGGTCAAGAACCATAAGGTCATGCGTGTCCTGCCGTTCGAGAATGAAGACGTCAACGAATGCTGGATCGCCGATCGGGACCGTTTTTCGTACGAGGCTCTTGCCAGCGAAGAACGCCTGATGCACCCCATGCTCAAGCAGGGTGGCGAATGGGCCGAGGTGGATTGGCAGACGGCCCTGGAATATGTGGCCAATGGCCTGCGGTGCATACAGAAAGAGCAGGGCGCCCAGAGCATCGGTGCACTGGTGAGTCCGCACAGCACGCTGGAAGAGTTGTACCTGGCCGGTGCGCTGGTGCGCGGCCTGGGAAGCAGCAATATCGACCACCGTCTTCGCCATGCCGACTTCACCGCGCCCGAGGGTGTGCGCTGGTTGGGCCGGTCGATTGCGTCGCTGTCCACACTTCAATCGGTGCTGGTCGTGGGTTCTTCTCTGCGCAAAGACCATCCTTTATTTGCGCAGCGCATTCGCCAGGCAGCCCGCAAGGGTTGTACGGTCATGGCTATTGATGCAGTAGCGCGTGACTGGGCTATGCCCGTTGCGCAGACACTGTTGGCCGCGCCCGGCGCTTGGGCGCATGCCCTGGCCGACGTTGCTGCGGTCGTGGCCCAGGAAAAAGGCGTTACTGCTCCCGTGAATGAGGGGCGCTCGGACAACGAAACCGCACGTGCGATTGCCTTGGCGTTGCTGTCTGGAGAGCACAAGGCTGTGCTGTTGGGCAACGCCGCTGCGCACCATGCGCAGGCGACAAGTCTGCTGGCACTGGCCAACTGGATTGGCGCGCAAACAGGCGCTACGGTGGGTTATCTCACCGAAGCCGCCAACACGGTTGGTGCGCAGTGGGTTGATGCCATGCCCGGAAAGGGAGGCTTGAACGCCGCCCAGATGTTGGAGGGTGGGCTCAAGGGCTTGTTCTTGCTGAACAATGAACCCGTATATGACAGCGCTGCTGGCGCTCAGGCGGTTGCTGCTTTGTCCAAGGTGGACATGGTGGTCACCCTGAGCCCCTTCAAGACCAATATGGAATTCAGCGACGTACTGTTGCCCATTGCCCCCTTCACGGAAACTTCTGGCAGCTTTGTCAATGCCGAGGGGCTCTTGCAGAGTTTCCATGCAGTTGTTCGCCCCCTGGGCGAAACACGCCCGGCATGGAAAGTGTTGCGCGTGCTGGCCAATTTGATGGATCTGCCGGGCTTTGACTTTGAGACATCCCAGGATGTGCTGTCCAAAGCCACTGGAGCGAGTGCAGGGCTGGTTAATGCAGTGCCTGCCGAGCGGTTGGGCAATGCAACGCAGGTCACCCCGCACGTGGCAACGGGCGCCGTGGCCGAGCCCGTGGTGGCATCCATTTACCAGCTCGACGGGCTGGTGCGGCGTGCAAGTTCCCTGCAGCTGACGGCAGATGCCCGTCTGGGCCGTGAAGGAGCGCCAGCATGATTGATGCCATCTACAACTTTGGTCTGAACCTTCTTGCGCAGGGTTGGTGGACGGGGACTGCATGGCCCGTGCTCTGGATTCTGATCAAGATCGTTGTTCTGCTGCTGCCTTTGATGGGCGCTGTCGCCTATCTCACGCTGTGGGAGCGCAAGCTGCTGGGATTCATGCAGGTGCGCCACGGTCCCAACCGCGTAGGGCCGTTGGGATTGCTGCAGCCCATTGCCGATGCCGTGAAGCTTCTGACCAAGGAAATCATCCAGCCATCTGCAGCTTCCAAAGGATTGTTCGTTCTAGGGCCCATCATGGCCATCATGCCGGCGCTCGCTGCCTGGGTCGTGATTCCTTTTGGCCCCGAAACAGCTCTCACGAACGTCAATGCAGGTTTGCTGCTGGTGATGGCCATCACTTCCATCGAGGTGTATGGCGTGATCATTGCAGGTTGGGCGTCCAATTCGAAATACGCCTTCCTCGGCGCCATGCGTGCTTCGGCGCAGATGGTGAGTTACGAAATTGCGATGGGTTTCTGTTTCCTGGTCATCATCATGGTGTCGGGCAGCATGAATCTCACCGAAATCGTCATGGGCCAGAACAAGGGAACATTTGCCAGCATGGGCGTTTCTTTCCTGTCCTGGAATTGGTTGCCGCTGCTGCCCATTTTCATCGTCTACCTGATCTCCTGCGTGGCTGAGACCAACCGCCACCCGTTCGACGTTGTTGAAGGCGAAGCCGAGATTGTGGCGGGCCACATGGTCGAGTATTCGGGCATGGGCTTTGCCATCTTCTTCCTGGCTGAATATGCCAGCATGTGGCTGGTGTCGATTCTGGCGGTGCTGATGTTCCTGGGGGGCTGGCTTTCACCGGTGGCCGCACTGGACTTCATCCCCGGCTGGATCTGGCTCGGTATTAAAACCTTTGTGGTGGTATCCATGTTCATCTGGATTCGCGCCACCTTCCCCCGGTTCCGCTATGACCAGATCATGCGTTTGGGTTGGAAGATCTTCATACCAGTCACCCTGGTGTGGCTGCTTATCGTCGGGGGCTGGTTGCTCTCGCCGTGGAACATCTGGAAATAAAGCGGGGACACACGAATGGCTGCCGTTGCTGCTGCATCTTTTTCCATCCGGGACTTTTTTAAAAGTTTTCTGCTGGTTGAACTCGTCAAGGGCATGTCCCTGACAGGTCGCTACGCTTTTCGCCGCAAGGTGACAGTGCAGTTCCCAGAAGAAAAGACACCCGTTTCTCCGCGCTTTCGCGGCCTGCATGCCTTGCGCCGTTATGACAATGGCGAGGAGCGCTGCATTGCCTGCAAGCTGTGCGAAGCGGTTTGCCCGGCCATGGCGATCACCATCGAGTCGGATGTCCGCGACGATGGCTCACGCCGGACGACCCGTTATGACATCGACCTGACCAAGTGCATTTTCTGCGGTTTCTGCGAAGAGAGTTGCCCGGTCGATTCCATCGTCGAAACGCATATTTTTGAGTACCACGGCGAAAAGCGTGGCGACCTGTATTTCACCAAAGACATGTTGCTGGCCGTGGGTGACCGCTATGAAGGCGAAATTGCTGCCGCCAAGGCCGCAGACGCCAAGTACCGCTGAAGCGGCGCGCATCCCTACGCCAGACCTCTACAAAGAACCGATTCATGGACGCCAAGACTGGTTTTTTCTATCTGTTCTCGGTCGTGCTGCTTTATGCAGCCTTCCGGGTTATTTCTGCACGCAATCCGGTGCACGCCGTGTTGCACCTGATCCTCGCGTTTTCGCAAGCATCCGGCTTGTGGCTGCTGCTCAAGGCTGAATTCCTGGCAATTGCCCTGGTGCTGGTGTACCTGGGAGCCGTGATGGTGTTGTTCCTGTTCGTCGTGATGATGCTCGATATTGATGTCGAGGGTCTGCGCGAAGGGTTCTGGAAACACTTTCCCTTGGCCGCCGCCGTGGGTGCGCTCATCGCCTTGGAAATGGCCGCAGTTCTCATGGGCGGTTTCCGTGGCATTGAAGAACCCAAGGCGATGGCGGCGGCGGTCGATGCGGCAGGCAATGCGGTTGCGTTTTCCAATGCCAAGGCATTGGGTCAACTCATGTATACGCGCTATCTGTATCCGGTGGAAATTGCATCCGTGATTCTGTTGGTGGCCATGATTTCTGCCATCGCGCTGACCCTGCGCAACCGCAAGGAGAGCAAGGCCATCAATCCGGCAATGCAAGTCCGGGTGCGCGCAGCCGATCGGTTGCAGGTGGTCAAGATGGCGGTCACACAAAAGGCACCAGAAAGTGCGCCAGTCGTGCCTGCTGCCGAGGAGAAAAAAGCATGACACCGACGCTGGGACATTTCTTGACCGTGGGAGCCATGCTGTTCGCAATGGCTGTCATTGGTATCTTTCTGAATCGCAAGAACCTCATTGTTTTACTGATGGCCATTGAGCTAATGCTGTTGGCGGTCAACATGAACTTTGTGGCCTTCTCACATTACCTTGGCGATATGCACGGGCAGGTGTTCGTTTTCTTCATCCTGACCGTGGCTGCAGCCGAGTCGGCCATCGGCTTGGCCATCTTGGTTCTGTTGTTCCGCAACAAGTCCAACATCAATGCGGACGCTCTCGACACCCTGCAGGGTTGAGACGCCAGACACGCAAGGTTCTCCACAATGAGTCAAACCCTTTCTGCTTCAACGCTACTGGCCGTTCCACTGGCACCGCTGGCGGGCGCCGTGCTGGCCGGTGTTTTCGGTACGACCTTCGGGGGCAACTGGATCGGCCGTCGGCTGAGCCATACGCTTACCATTCTGGGCGTGCTGGCGGCATTCATCCTCTCTGCCATGACCCTCAAGAGCGTGGCGCTGGATGGTGCCCGCTTCAATGAAACTATCTATACCTGGATGGTGGTGGGTGGCCTGAAAATGGAAGTCGGCTTTCTGGTCGATGGGCTGACAGCCATGATGATGTGTGTGGTGACCTTTGTGTCGCTGATGGTGCACATCTACACCATCGGCTACATGGAAGAAGACGACGGTTACAACCGCTTCTTCGCCTACATCTCGCTGTTCACCTTCTCCATGCTCATGCTGGTGATGAGCAACAACCTGCTCCAGCTGTTCTTTGGCTGGGAAGCCGTTGGCTTGGTGTCCTACCTGCTGATTGGCTTCTGGTTCAACAAGCCCTCGGCCATCTTTGCCAATATGAAGGCTTTCCTGGTCAACCGTGTAGGTGACTTCGGCTTCATTCTGGGCATTGGGTTGATTGCGGCTTATGCTGGAACCCTCAATTACGCTGAGGTGTTTGGCAAGGCAGGTGAGTTGGGTGCGCTGTCGTTCCCGGGCACCGACTGGATGCTGATCACCGTGGTCTGTATCTGCCTGTTCATTGGTGCCATGGGCAAGAGCGCGCAGTTTCCGCTGCATGTCTGGCTGCCCGACTCCATGGAAGGCCCGACCCCCATTTCTGCGCTGATCCACGCGGCTACCATGGTGACGGCGGGCATCTTTATGGTGGCGCGCATGTCGCCCCTGTTTGAGTTGTCCGATGCGGCGCTCAATTTCATTCTGATCATTGGCTCCATCACGGCGCTGTTCATGGGCTTTCTGGGCATCATCCAGAATGACATCAAGCGGGTGGTGGCCTATTCGACGCTATCGCAGCTCGGCTACATGACCGTGGCCTTGGGTGCTTCCGCCTACTCGGTTGCCGTGTTCCACCTGATGACGCACGCATTCTTCAAGGCGTTGTTGTTCCTTGCTGCGGGCTCGGTCATCATCGGTATGCACCACAACCAGGACATCCGCTGGATGGGCGGCGTACGCAAGTACATGCCCATTACCTGGATCACCTCGCTGCTGGGATCGCTGGCGCTGATCGGCACCCCGTTGTTCGCTGGCTTCTACTCCAAGGACAGCATCATCGAGGCTGTGCATTTCAGCCATTTACCGGCAGCAGGTTTTGCACACTTTGCGGTGTTGGCCGGGGTTTTTATTACCGCGTTCTATTCGTTCCGCCTGTATTTCCTGGTGTTCCACGGCAAGGAACGCTTTGACCAAAACCCGGATGCGCACCACCATGGAGGTCATGGTCACGACGACCATCACCATGAAGAGCCGCACGAATCCCCCTGGGTGGTGACGGTGCCGCTGGTGCTGCTGGCCATTCCGTCGGTGGTGATCGGCTTCATGACGATCCAGCCGATGTTGTTCGGTGAATTTTTCAAGGATGCAATTTTCGTCAACACGGCGTTGCACCCTGCCATGGCCAAGCTGGCAGAGATTTTCCATGGCCCCGTGGGCATGGCGCTGCATGGTTTGCAGACGGCACCGTTTTGGCTGGCGGTGGCAGGTGTTGCCCTGTCGTACTACATGTACATGGTCAACCCGGCTTTGCCTGCTGCCATCAAGCGTGCTTTCCAGCCGATCTACACCTTGCTGGAAAACAAATACTACCTTGACTGGATCAATGAGAACATCCTCGCTCGTGGCGCCCGTGCACTGGGCGTTGGACTGTGGAAGGGTGGCGACCAGGCCTTGATCGATGGTGTGCTGGTGAATGGTTCCTGGAAGGTTGTGGGTTGGGTGGCCGGCATCGTGCGCAAGGTGCAGACCGGTTTTGTCTACCACTACGCTCTGGTAATGATTTTGGGCATCTTCGTGCTCATGACGTATTTCGTCTTGCTCAACAAGTAGGAGAAGAACAAAAATGAGTTTGTTGAGTCTTGCTATCTGGACGCCCATCGCGTTCGGCGCGCTGTTGCTGGCTTTTGGCAGCGACAAGCATGCGGGGGCCGTGCGTTGGTTGGCCCTGATTGGTGCTTTGGCGGGGTTTGCAGTGACCTTGCCGCTCTATGAGGGTTTCAAGCTCGGCACTGCAGCGATGCAGTTTGTTGAGAAAACCCCCTGGATCGAAGGTTTCAACATCTTCTACCACCTTGGTGTAGATGGCATTTCGTTCTGGTTTGTGCCCCTGACGGCGTTCATTACCGTCATCGTGGTGATTGCCTCCTGGGAGTCGATCACGGTGCGGGTGAACCAGTACATGGGGGCCTTCCTGATTTTGTCGGGCCTGATGATCGGTGTTTTTGCGGCTCTCGATGGAATGCTGTTCTATGTGTTCTTCGAAGCCACGCTGATCCCGATGTATCTCATCATCGGTATCTGGGGTGGGCCGAACAAGATCTATGCTGCGTTCAAGTTTTTCTTGTACACGCTGCTGGGCTCTTTGCTGATGCTGATCGCGCTGATCTACCTGTACAACCAGTCGGCAGGCAGCTTCGATATCGCCACCTGGCATACGCTCCCCCTGGATGGGCGCACGCAAACATTGTTGTTCTTTGCTTTCCTCGCGGCCTTTGCCGTGAAGGTGCCAATGTGGCCGGTGCACACCTGGCTGCCTGACGTGCACGTCGAGGCGCCCACTGGTGGTTCTGCTGTGCTGGCCGCCATCATGCTCAAGCTCGGCGCCTATGGTTTCCTGCGCTTCTCGTTACCCATTGCCCCCGATGCCTCACGCGAGTGGGCCTGGTTGATGATCGCGTTGTCGCTCATTGCCGTGGTCTACGTGGGTCTGGTGGCCATGGTGCAAAAGGACATGAAAAAACTCGTGGCCTACTCGTCTGTGGCGCACATGGGTTTTGTGACCCTGGGCTTCTTCGTCTTCAATGACCTGGGGGTGTCGGGAGGCATCGTGCAGATGATCGCGCATGGTTTTGTCTCGGCTGCCATGTTCCTTTCGATTGGTGTGCTGTACGACCGCATGCATTCGCGTGAAATTGCCGACTATGGCGGTGTGGTCAACACCATGCCAAATTTTGCTGCCTTTGCCTTGTTGTTCACCATGGCCAACTGCGGTTTGCCGGGTACTGCGGGTTTTGTGGGTGAGTGGATGGTGATTCTGGCTGCCGTGAAAGCCAATTTCTGGATCGGCCTGGCTGCGGCCTCGGCGCTGATCTGGGGTGCTGCCTACAGTCTGTGGATGTTCAAGCGGGTGTATCTGGGGCCGGTCGGGAACAGCAATGTCAAAGCCCTGCTGGACATCAGCAGCCGCGAATTTTTCGTGCTGGCCCTGCTGGGCTTCGCCGTGCTGTATATGGGTCTGTACCCACGCCCCTTCACCGACGTGATGGATGCTTCCGTGGCCGAGCTGCTTAAGCATGTGGCCTTGTCCAAGCTGAACTGACCAGACTGAACTGAGAGACACGAGATGATAGACAACATCAGTTGGCTTGCGATTTATCCGGAGATCCTGCTTCTGGTCATGGCCTGCGTGATTGCGCTGGTGGATCTGGGCGTCTCCAGCCCACGGCGCACCGGCACTTATGTGCTGACCATGCTCACGTTGGCAGTGGTCGCCGTTTTGCAGGGTGTGTATGCCAGTAGCGGCAACACCTTCTATGGTTTTGGCAACATGGTTGTCAGCGACGCCATGGGTAACTGGCTCAAATGCTTTGCCACCCTGGCGATGATGGTGACCCTGGTGTACGGCAGGCCCTATGCAGGTGATCGCGGCATGCTGCGTGGCGGCGAATTGTTCACCCTGGGCATGTTCTCACTGCTGGGCATGTTCATCATGATTGGTGGCAACAATTTCCTGGTGATTTATCTGGGCCTGGAGTTGCTGACCCTGTCGAGCTATGCCCTGGTGGCGCTGCGCCGGGACCATGCGACTGCGACCGAAGCCGCCATGAAGTACTTTGTGCTTGGTGCCATGGCCAGCGGTTTCTTGCTGTATGGCCTGTCCATGCTGTACGGTGCCACTGGATCGCTGGACATCGGCGAAGTTTTCAAGGCTGTCAACTCAGGCCAGATTCGCCACCAGGTATTGGTGTTCGGCGTGGTCTTCGTGGTCGCAGGCCTCGCGTTCAAGCTGGGGGCTGTGCCATTCCACATGTGGGTGCCTGATGTCTACCACGGTGCGCCGACGGTAGTCACTTTGATGATCGGTGGTGCGCCCAAGCTGGCCGCCTTCGCCATCGTGATGCGCTTGTTGGTTGATGGTCTCTTGCCCCTGGCGATTGACTGGCAGCAGATGCTGGCAGTGCTGGCGATTGGTTCGCTGCTGGTGGGTAACCTGGCTGCCATTGCACAGACCAATCTCAAGCGTATGCTGGCGTATTCCACCATCTCCCAGATGGGTTTTGTGCTGCTGGGTCTGATGTCCGGCGTCGTCCATGGCCATGTAGATGCTGCCACGGTCGAGGCTGCCTACAGCGCTTCCATGTTCTATGTGGTGACCTATGTGTTGACCACGTTGGCTGCTTTTGGCGTGATCCTGCTGTTGGCGCGCGAGGGCTTCGAGAGCGAGGAAATCGCTGACATGGCGGGCCTGAACCAGCGCAGTCCGCTTTACGCCGGTATCCTGGCCTTGTGTCTGTTCTCCATGGCGGGTATCCCTCCGATGGTGGGCTTCTATGCCAAGCTGTCGGTGCTGCAGGCTCTGCTGGCATCGGGCCAGACTCCGTACATCGTCATGGCGGTTTTTGCGGTGCTGATGTCCTTGGTAGGTGCGTTTTACTATCTGCGCGTTGTCAAGGTCATGTACTTTGATGCACCGCTCACGACGGGGGCCATTTCGGCGCCTCTGGACGTGCGCATGGTGCTGACGCTCAATGGTGCTTTGCTGCTGGTGTTGGGTTTGTTGCCTGGCGGTCTGATGACGCTGTGCGCGGACGCCATCATGCGCTCCTTGTCGTCCTGAGTCGTAGTCTGTCGTGTCGCAATCCGGTCTGGTATGGCTCGTGATTTTGGTCGCCTGCGTGGCGGCCAATCTTCCTTTTGTGAACCAGCGCGTTCTGGTCGTGGGGCCCGCCCTGGTGCCCCACAAGAAGCTGCTGTTACGGCTGATAGAGCTTGTCGTGCTGTACTTTTTAGTGGGCGGATTGGCACTGCTTCTGGAGAAGGGCGTCGGCCAGATTGCACCCCAGGGTTGGGAGTTTTACGCTGTTACCGGAGCCATGTTCATCGTGCTGGCCTTTCCGGGGTTTGTGTTCCGCTATCTGCTGCGCCGCCGTAGATAAGTCGGGTGTACTGAAGGCCGAAGCGGCAGTCCCCCATGAAAGTGCTCGATCTGCACTGTCAGAACGACCATGCCTTTGAAGGCTGGTTTGGGAGCGAGCAAGATTTTCAGAGCCAATTGCAGCGGGGTTTGCTGACCTGCCCGCTGTGTGGCGATGCACAAGTGCGCAAGGCGCTTAGCGCGCCGCGTATCAACCTGGGTGCGCGCGAGTCCCCTGCGACAACATCTCCGCGACTTGATGCCGCAGAGCCATCACGGGTCTCCGATCCCGCACAAGTGTCGATGCCGACCGCTGCCAGCGTGCTGCAGTGGGCGCGCCAGGCCGCAGCACAGGCTGAAGATGTGGGTTCCCAGTTTGCCGAAGAAGCGCGGCGCATCCACCGAGGTGATGCGCCCGAGCGAGCAATCAAAGGCCAGGCCAGTGCGGACCAGACTTTGCAGTTGCTGGAAGAGGGCGTGCCGGTGTTGCCGCTCCCCCAGGCTGTGACCGAAACTTTGCACTAAGAGCGACCAAGCAAACGTTTCTGGCGTTGTTGCCGCGTCTTGTCGTACGACTCGTACCGCCTGCGACGCAGCGCCTCGCCAGAACCGCTTCTCTGCGTCTTGTTATCCGCTCTAAGTTCCTCGCGTCTATCCGCCACGCCCTTGTCGGTGGGTAGACACTGCGCCGCTACACCGTAAATTGCAGTGCCGCAAGGCGTGCATACACCCCATTGCGCGCCAGTAACTCCACGTGCCGACCCTGTTCCACGATGCGCCCATGCTCCATCACCACGATGCGGTCGGCGTTCTGCACTGTGGCCAGGCGGTGGGCAATCACCAGAGTGGTGCGCTGACCTGCCTGGCTTTGCATGGCCGAGTCCAGTGCTGCCTGGACCATGCGCTCGCTTTCAGCATCCAGGGCGCTTGTGGCCTCGTCAAGCAGGAGCAGAGGTGGATTTTTGAGCATGGCGCGTGCAATGGCGATGCGCTGGCGCTGACCACCCGAAAGCCGTACTCCGCGCTCGCCCAAAAAAGTGGCGTAGCCTTCAGGTAAGGCTTGGAGAAAGTCATGGGCGAAGGCAACGCGGGCGGCTGCCATGACTTCATCGTCTGAAGCACTTGGCCGTCCATAGCGGATATTCTCCAACGCGCTGGCTGAAAAGATCACGGCATCCTGGGGGACGGTGCCGATGCTACCGCGCAGGGTGTCGAAAGACAGTGCGCGGATGTCCACGCCGTTCAAGCGAATGGCCCCTTGTCCTGGATGTACACAGTCAATGTCATAAAAGCGCTGCAGCAGCTGAAAAACGGTGGTCTTGCCAGCACCGCTGGCCCCTACCAAGGCGACTGTTTCACCGGGTTGCAGCGACAGCGTAAAGTCCTGCAAGGCAGCCTGGCCAGGCCGAGACGGATAGTGAAAACCCACATGATCAAACTCCACGGCCAGGCCTTGATTGGTTTTTGGTAAGGGTACGGGCTGAGCGGGGGAGGCCACGGGGGAGTCGCTGGCCAGCAATTCCATCAGGCGCTCGGTGGCGCCTGCGGCGCGCAGCAGGTCACCGTACACCTCGCCCAGCACCGTGGCAGCCCCGGCCAGCAGCATCACGTACACGACCGTCTGACCCAGATGGCCGTAGCTCATATTGCCATCCAGAACGGACTGTGTGCCCTGGTACAGGCCCCATAGCAGCAAGGCCGCGTTGGCGATGATGATGAAAGCCACCATGGCAGCGCCTGCTCTGGAGCGGCGCACGGCGGTCTCAAAAGCGCTCTGGGTCGCTTGGCTGAAGCGCTGGGATTCGCGTTCCTCTGCCACGTAGCTTTGCACCACGGGAACGGCGTTGAGGATTTCGGCGGCGATGGCGCTGGAGTCCGCTACGCGGTCCTGGCTGGCGCGCGAGAGGCGGCGCACCCGCCGCCCGATCCACAGCGCGGGCAGCACGACGACGACCAGCATCAGCAGTACGACGGCCATGACGCGCGGGTTTGTCCATACCAGCATGATGATGGCGCCCGTGCCGACGACTGCGTTGCGCAACCCCATTGAGAGCGACGAGCCCACTACGGTTTGCACCAGCGTGGTGTCGGTGGTCAAGCGTGACAACACTTCACCGCTTTGTGTGGTTTCAAAAAACTGCGGGCTTTGCCGCAATACATGGGCATACACGGCATTGCGCAGGTCAGCTGTCACACGCTCGCCGAGCCAGCTCATCAGATAAAAACGTGCCGACGAAAAAATACCAAGCATCACCACCACACCAAACAGCGCGGTGAATTTGCCGCGCAAGGCCATGGCCTGTGTGCCTCGGTCCGAAGAGGCCAAACTGCTGTCGATCAGGCCGCTCAGGGCGAGAGGAATGGCAAGCGTGGCCGCTGCCGCCAAGAATAAAAAAACAAAGGACAGAGCAATGCGCGTGCGATACGGGCGCAGAAACGGAAGCAGGCCCCCCAGCGCACGGGGTGCACCGGGGGCGGGAGGAGCAGTTTGCGTTGTAGCCATGGTGAGAGTGTAGGGGGCGCCTGCTGGCACCCGAGGTAGAGGGGTTTCGCAGCAATTTATTTCAAAAAACATAGCTGCTACCGCTTGTTGAATAAGCGGTATTGGCGGTTTTTTTGGATTTTTATGTGTAGATACCGCAGCCAGGGCCGGGCGGGGATAGGCGGTATTACATAGGGCTTACACCTTGTACGGACTACTACCTAGGAGAAAGCACCGGTAGGTAATTGCGTGGCATCAACTTAAAGTCCGCTCCAGCACAAACATTCATGCTGGTTGTGGCCGCCTCATAAACGACTGACCAGCCATCCACGGAGCATCCAAGGCGCAATGAGCGACGTCATTCTTGAAACCACCCACCTGACCAAGGAGTTCAAAGGCTTCACAGCGGTCAGTGATGTCAACCTGGCCGTGCGCCGGGGGTCCATCCACGCCCTGATCGGGCCGAACGGGGCCGGTAAGACCACATGCTTCAACCTGCTCACCAAGTTTCTGGTGCCGACCTCGGGCGTTATCCGTTTTAACGGGCAGGACATCACGCAGGAGCAGCCTGCACAGATTGCCCGCCGTGGTGTGATCCGTTCGTTCCAGATCTCTGCCGTGTTTCCACACCTCACCCTGTTGGAAAACGTTCGCTTGGGCCTGCAACGCAAGCTGGGTACGTCTTTTCATTTCTGGCGCAGCGAGCGCACCCTGCGCCAGCTGGACGACCGTGCCATGCAGTTGCTCACCGAAGTGGGCCTTGAAGACCTGGCCGACGAAGTCACTGTCAATCTCCCCTACGGACGCAAGCGCGCCCTGGAGATTGCCACCACGCTGTCGATGGAGCCCGAGCTGATGCTGCTCGACGAGCCCACGCAGGGCATGGGCCACGAAGACGTGGACCGTGTCACCCAGCTGATCAAGAAAGTCTCTGCTGGCCGCACCATCCTGATGGTGGAACACAACATGAAGGTGGTCTCCACCATTGCCGACTGCATCACGGTGCTGCAGCGTGGCGCCGTTCTGGCCGAAGGGCCTTACGCCGAAGTTTCAAACAACCCGCAAGTGATGGAAGCCTACATGGGCACGACCGACGGCCAATTGCAGGGGGCGCACTGACATGGCTACCGCTGCTTCGAATACTCCCGCTCTCGAAATCCGCAACCTGGAAGCCTGGTACGGTGAATCGCATGTGCTGCATGGTGTGAACATCGCCGTGCAACCCGGCGAAGTGGTGACGCTGCTGGGGCGCAATGGCGCAGGCCGTACCTCCACCATGCGCGCCATCATGGGATTGACGGGTTCTCGCAAAGGCTCCATCAAGATCAACGGCGTGGAAACCGTGGGCATGGCCACGCACCGCATTGCGCACCTGGGCGTGGGCTACTGCCCTGAAGAGCGCGGCATTTTCTCCAGCCTGTCGTGCGAAGAAAACCTGCTGCTGCCGCCTGCCCTCAAGACAGGTTCTGCGGGCATGTCGGTGGAAGAAATCTATGACATGTTCCCCAACCTGGCCGAGCGCAAGAACAGCCAGGGTACCCGCCTGTCGGGCGGCGAGCAGCAGATGCTGGCCGTGGCCCGCATCCTGCGCACCGGCGCCAAGCTGCTGCTGCTCGATGAAATTTCCGAGGGCCTGGCTCCGGTCATCGTTCAGGCACTCGCACGGATGATCACCATGCTGCGCAAAAAGGGCTACACCGTCGTGATGGTGGAGCAGAACTTCCGCTTTGCAGCCCCCTTGGCCGATCGTTTTTATGTCATGGAGCACGGCTGCATCGTCGAGAGTTTTGGCTCTGGCGAACTGCAGGAAAAAATGCCGGTGCTCAACCAGTTGCTGGGCGTCTGACGCGCTTTTTCCGCACTATTTTCCCCCACCCTCCCTTTACTTCAGGAGACAAGCATGAAAAACAAACTAACCGTCCTCACCGTGATGCTGGGCGCCGCAGGCCTGGTCGCGCCCGTTGCGCACGCTCAAGACAAAGTCAAGATCGGTTTCATCACCGACATGTCCAGCCTGTATGCCGACGTAGAAGGTAAGAACGGCGCTCTGGCCATCCAGATGGCCATCGATGACTTCGGTGGAAAGGTTCTGGGCAAGCCCGTGGAGCTGATCAGCGCTGACCACCAGAACAAGGCGGACATCGCTGCTTCCAAAGCACGCGAGTGGATCGATACCGAAGGCGTGACCATGCTGTTCGGCGGCACCAATTCGGGTACCGCTCTGGCAGCTGCCAAGGTGGCCGCCGAGAAAAAACGTGTGTATGTCAACAGCGGCGCCGGTTCTTCGGCACTGACGAACGAACAGTGCACACCCTACACCGTGCATTACGCCTACGACACCGTGGCGCTGGCACGCGGTACCGGTTCGGCCATTGTGGATGCCGGCGGCAAAAGCTGGTTCTTCCTGACTGCCGACTATGCCTTCGGCCAAGCACTGGAAAGCGACACCGCTGCGGCTGTCAAAGCCAAGGGCGGCACGGTCGCCGGTTCGGTGCGCCATCCGCTCAACGCATCTGACTTCTCCTCGTTCCTGCTGCAGGCGCAAAACTCCAAGGCACAAATCCTGGGCCTGGCCAACGCCGGTGGTGACACCATCAATGCCATCAAGGCCGCCAAGGAGTTCGGCATCGACAAGACCATGAAGATGGCCGGTCTGCTGCTGTTCATCACCGACATCCACAGCCTGGGCCTGCGCAACACAGCAGGCCTGCAGTTCACCAGCAGCTGGTACTGGGACCTGAACGACGACACGCGCAAGTTTGCCAACCGTTTCTTCGAGAAGACCAAGCGCATGCCTACGTCGATCCAGGCCGCTGATTACTCTGCGACCACCAACTACCTCAAGGCCGTCGAAGCAGCCAAGAGCACGGATGCTGACAAGGTCATGACCGCATGGCGCGGCATGAAGATGAACGACTTCTACGCTTCGGGCGTTCTGCGTCCAGACGGTCGTTACGTGCACGACATGTATCTGCTCGAAGTGAAGAAGCCAGCTGAGTCCACCAAGCCTTGGGATTACTTCAAGGTGGTCAAGAAAATTCCTGGCGAGCAGATCTTCACCACCAAAGCCGAGAGCAAGTGCGCTCTCTGGAAGTAACTGACTCCTGTCCCGTATGTGTGCTGTGGGCGTTGCTGGCCAAGCCAAGCAACGCCTTCGCATGCATGCGGGACCACTGACCAAAGCTCCAGCCCCTGATTTGCCCACTGACCTCTGCTAACCCATTCCCATGGAAATTTTTGGTGTCTCCCTGCCAGCCATGCTGAGCCAGCTCCTTTTGGGGTTGGTCAATGGCTCGTTTTACGCAATTCTCAGCCTGGGGCTGGCCGTGATTTTCGGCCTGCTCAACGTCATCAACTTCGCGCACGGTGCGCTGTTCATGATGGGGGCCGTGACCACCTGGATGGCCATGAATTACCTGGGCATCAACTACTGGCTGATGCTGGTGCTGGCGCCCTTGGTGGTGGGAATTTTCGGTGTGTTGATCGAGCGCCTGCTGCTGCGCTGGATCTACAAGCTCGACCACCTCTATGGCCTGCTGCTGACGCTGGGGCTGACGCTGGTGATCGAGGGCGTGTACCGCTCCGTCTATGGCGTTTCGGGCCTGGGCTACGACACGCCCGAGCTGCTGCAAGGCGCCACCAACCTGGGCTTCATGATTTTGCCCAACTACCGTGCCTGGGTCGTCGTGGCTTCGGTCGTGGTGTGCATCGCCACCTGGTTCGTGATTGAAAAGACCAAGCTGGGCGCCTACCTGCGCGCTGGCACTGAAAACCCGCGCCTGGTTGAAGCTTTTGGTGTCAACGTGCCCGTGATGATCACGCTCACCTATGCCTTTGGCGCCGCACTGGCGGCCTTTGCCGGGGTGCTGGCGGCTCCGATCTACCAGGTTTCGCCCCTGATGGGGCAGAACCTCATCATTGTGGTGTTTGCCGTGGTGGTGATTGGCGGCATGGGCTCCATCATGGGCTCCATCCTGACGGGTTTGGGCCTGGGCATTATTGAAGGTTTCACCAAAGTGTTTTACCCCGAGGCGTCCTCCACCGTGGTGTTTGTCATCATGGTCATCGTTCTCCTGATCCGCCCCGCCGGCCTGTTCGGCAAAGAGAAATAAGGGGCAGTACACATGAACTCCAAGAAAATCTCCGCCATTGGCTACGGCCTGCTGCTGGCCGGCCTGCTGCTGGCCCCGATGCTGGGTGCCTACCCGGTGTTTGTGATGAAGCTGATGTGCTTCGCACTGTTTGCCGCTGCTTTCAACCTGCTGCTGGGCTATACCGGCATGCTGTCTTTCGGTCATGCAGCCTTCCTGGGTGGCGCAGCCTACGTGGCGGGCCAGTCAATGAAAGTGTGGGGCTTTACGCCTGAAGTCGGCCTGCTGCTGGGCACCCTCAGTGGCGCCTTTTTGGGCCTGATCGTCGGCTTTTTTGCCATCCGCCGCGAAGGCATCTACTCGACGATGATTACGCTGGCGCTGGCGCAGATGCTGTTCTTCGTCTGCTTGCAAGCCCCTTTCACCGGTGGTGAGGACGGCCTGCAGGGCGTACCACGCGGCAAGCTGCTGGGCCTGATCGACCTGAAAGACGATCTGGTGATGTACTACGTTGCCCTGACCGTGGTCGTGGCAGGTTTCCTGGTCATTGTGCGCACGGTGCATTCGCCCTATGGCCAGGTGCTCAAGGCCATCAAGGAAAACGAACAGCGTGCCATCTCGCTGGGCTATGACACCAACCGCTTCAAGCTGCTGGCCTTCGTGCTGTCTGCAGCCCTGTCGGGCCTGGCCGGTTCGCTCAAGACGCTGGTCCTGGGTTTTGCAACACTCAGCGATGCCCATTGGACCGCTTCTGGCCATGTGGTGCTGATGACCCTGGTTGGCGGCCTGGGCACGCTCTCTGGCCCTCTGGTCGGGTCTGCGGTCGTGGTGCTGCTGGAGAACAAGATCGGTGATTTGGGCGACATGCTGGCCCGCGTGTCTGGCATCGAATGGTTCCATACGCTGGGCGAGTCGGTCACCATCGTCACCGGCCTGATCTTCGTGGTATGCGTGCTGGCATTCCGCCGCGGCATCATGGGCGAGATCATCGCCTGGATGGACCGTCGCCGCGCC
>JAANMW010000730.1_pt1 | contig 38573 bp, 36 predicted proteins | sample 7279671 | NCBI WGS metagenome assembly JAANMW01 (sample SAMN14094541, study PRJNA606508) | bioreactor metagenome | isolation source: A lab-scale SPAN reactor treating ammonium-rich wastewater day 247 | place: Ireland: Galway | collected 2017-09-19 | reverse complement strand
TGCCGAAGCCGGCGCGCCCGGGGGCGGCAAGAACGGGGCTGCTGTGCAGGGCGGCGAGAAGAACGGGGCCACCGTGCAGGGCGGCGACAAGGGCAAGACGCCCGGGAGCCCTCAGGACAAGGCGCAGGGGGCCAACCAGGGACAGGGTGGCGGTGACGACGACGTTTTCCAGATCACCACCCAGAAGACCGAGAAGCAGATCGAGGTGGGAGCCGATGAGGTTGCCTCCAACCCGGCCATGGCCGGGGCGATGATCGACCAGCTCACCGCCATGTGGGAGCAGAAACAGGCCATGGGCGATGCCTTCCAGCCACCGGCGGTGCTCGACCTGGGCGAAACCCGGCAGGGCAGCCCGCTCGATCAGGCTTTCTCGGCTCCCCGGCCCGGGGCCCCGGGAGAGAACGGTCAGCAAGCAGCCGGCCCGGGCGCTGGAGGCGGCTTCGGAGCCCCCATGGCGGCTCCGGCTCCCTGGCCGAGCACCAACGGAGCCAACGGGGCCCAGGGAGTGGGACCCGCGGCTGGGCGGCCCATGCCGGCGGGCGGGGCTGGTGCCGGCCGGGCGCCGCGCGACCTGCAATCGCTGATGGCTGCGCTGGGGATGTCGGGTAAGAAGTTCAGCGCCAAGATCCACGTCTTTGAGCCCAACGCCCAGGTCAGCATGAGCAAGGGCGGGGGTGGCGGCGGGGTCAAGGTGAACGGCAACCTGAGCGGCAAGGCCATCAACGTGAAGATCCCCAAGATGGTGGGAAGGGCCGCCGATGGCTCTCTGCACGCCCTCTCTGGCCTGAGCCGGGTGGACAACGGTGGCAGCTTCATCGCCTCCGTCCGGGGCGAGGCCACCGGGGCCGAGGCGGCCAAGCAGTTGCACACCACCGGCAACGGGTCGATCTCCATCCCGGGCACAAAGGCCAACTGAGCACACTGGAGGGTTGAGCCTTGCCTGAGATCATCTGTATCGAGGTCACCAATCGGTGCAACCTCGATTGTGTGCACTGTAACAAGCTGGTCAACCAGCATCCCATCCGGGATATCCCGGTCGACCTGGTGGACAGCATCCTCGAGCAGGCCCGACCCTTCAGTCCGAGGGTGGTGGCTCTGACCGGGGGTGAGCCGACGACGCACAAGCAGTTCGATGAGCTCATCGCCACCATCGCCCGGCACGACATCGGCTACACCCTGGTGACCAACGGGCAGAACTTCCGCGACAGTCACAAGGTGCTGCTGCGTCACAGCAATCGGCTGCTCGGCGTGACCTTCAGCCTGGAGGGCGCGACGAGCGAGACCAACGATTCCATCCGGGGACCCAATACCTTCAACCGGGTGATGGATGCGTTGGAGCTGTGCCGCCGCCACGGTCTCAGCTTTGGCCTGCAGACCGTGCTCAGCACGCGCAACGTGGGCGAGATGGATGCCCTGGTCGAGCTGGCCGTCGAGCAGGGTGCCGATCAGCTCAACTTCATCCTGATGCGGCCGGCTCCGCGCCCCATTGAGGACGGGCTGATCCTGGACATGGAAGCGGCCGAGGCGGCGGAGAAGAAGATCGCCGAGCTTCGCAAGAAGGAAAGTCGCATCAAGGTCGACATGACCACCGGCTACTTCTCGCCTCAGCCTCTGTACGCTTGCCGCCCTCTGGGGCTGAGCATCATCAGCATCGACTACAACGGCTACCTGCGTTTTTGCCCCGATATCTCCAATTATCGGGGCGCCGGGGGCGCCGAGGATGACACCGACGTGATCGCCGACCTGGCCATGCGTCCGCTGCAATGGTCCTTGAAGGCCCTGTCTAACCGCATCGCCCTGTTCTGGCAGAACAAGATCGACTACACGGTGATGGACGACCTGGCTCCCACCGATTACTTCCCCTGCTTCTACTGCCTGCGCTATTTCAACAAAGCGGACTGCCTGGACGTCTGAAGTGCAAGCCCCGCTTGTTGCCCTTTGCGATGCGTCCGGTCGTAAGGAGGGCAACTTCGTTGTACGGAAGTGAGCAGATCTGCTTTTCGACTCGGAAGCCACGCGACAGCTGGCTCTCGGTGGGGCCCGATGGGGAGCGCCCCGGTCCCAACAAAGCGGTTCTGGAGATCACCCGCGCTTGCAACATGCGCTGCTTGCATTGCGCCTCGGCGGCCGGCACGGTGCGTCCCAATGAGCTGAGCACCGAGCGCATGTTGAGCCTCATCGACGAGCTGCACGAGCTGGGGGTGGAGGACATGGTGTTCTCCGGGGGCGAGCCCCTGGTGCGCAAGGACTGGCCGCTGCTCGCGGCTCGGGTGCGCGAGCACGGCATGAGCCTGGGGATGGTATCCAACGGAACTTTCGCCCTGCGCCAGATGCACCACATCCGCGAGTATCTGACGGCATACTCGATGAGCCTGGACGGTCTGGAGGAGACCCACAACCTCATCCGTAACAGCCCCACGGCCTTCGCCGATGTCTTCGCCGCCTTCGACGAGCTGGCCGAGCACGAGGTCTATCGCTTCGCTGTGACATCGATCTCCAAGCTCAATTTGCACCAGCTCGAGGACATGTACCGCCTGCTGGTCGAGCATGACGTGGTCGGCTGGCAGGTGCAGCTGGTTTTCGCCTCCGGTCGCATGCGCGAGCGAGAAGAGCTTATCTGCTCGCCCGAGGACCTCTATCGGATCACCGAGTTTCTGGCCCGGGTCCGGGACGAATCGCTGCTCGAGCTCCACACCGGCGACAACATCGGCTACTACACCGCCCTCGAAGATACGGTGCGCGGCTGCACCTGGAGAGGCTGCCAGGCGGGGTTGTCTTTGATCTCCATCGAGGCCGATGGCAACGTCAAGGGGTGCCTGTGCCAGGAGCCGGAGCTGCGCGAGGGCAAGAAGTTCGTGGAAGGCAACGTCAACCACCGTCCCATCGCCGACATCTGGCGAGACGACAGCCTGTTTGCCTACAATCGCCAGTTTGACCTGGGTCAGGCCCGGGGCTTTTGCGCCAGCTGCCGCCACCTCAAGCTGTGCCGCTGCGGCTGCACGGCCTTTGCCCACTATGTGTCGGGGACCAAGTACAACAACCCGTACTGCCTCTATCGCCTGATGGCCACGACCTGACATGGCCTGGTATGACGACGACTACTTCGAGGAAGACTACTTTCTGCTCGAGGAGCCGACCGACCTCGAAACCATCGCCCACGTCGCCTTCCTGAGGTCCTTCCTGGAATCAGAGAGCCCCCTGGAGGTGCTCGACCTGGCCTGCGGCTCGGGGAGGCTGTCGCTGGCCCTGGCTCGGCTCGCTCACAGGGTTACCGGGCTGGATGCAAGCCCGCGGATGGTCGAGCGGCTTGCTAACGAGGCGACCCGGGTCGGCTTGTCGGTCGAGACGGTCTGCCAGGACATGCGTGCGCTCGCCTTTGAGGCCCGCTTTGACTTCGTGCTCAGCTTCGCTCACTCTTTCGGCTATTTCCGAGACGAAGAGAACCTGACCGTCCTGCGCGGGGTGCGCAGCTCGCTCAAGAGCGGCGGGCGACTCTTGCTCGATCTGGCCAACCGCGAGAGCCTGCTGCATGATTTTGACCGGCACGCCCGGCGCTGGATCCTCAAGAAGGGGAACTACATCATGTTTCGCCGCGAGATGGACCCTTTGACCGGTCGCCTGGACTCCTACGTCACCCTCCTGCGCGAAGGGGGGCTGGCCCGCGAGCACACCACCTCGGTTCGCTACTATGCCTACCCCGAGCTCAAGCTCATGCTGCAGCAGGCGGGCCTGGGCATTCTCGAGGTCTATGGTAGCTATGAGCGGACTCCCTACTCTTTCTCGAGCCCCCGTATGATCGTGCTGGCCGAGCGAGCGGGCTGAATAATCTGCTGGATGGGAGGGCTGGGTAGATGCTGAGGTGGCGAATCTTGATTCTGCTCCTGCTGGCCCCCGGGCTACCGGACCCGTCAGGCCCGCGGGTGCGTCGCGGCTGGCGAGGTCAAGACCTACACGGCCCGACTTGAGCGAGAGTCGGAGCACTTCGACGAGGACGCTGACCAGAGCCCCCTGGTGATTCCTCGGCACGACGCGCGGTTCGTCGAGTTGCTCGTGGCCGGTCGCATCTCTGGAGGTCGACCCGTGGAAGCTATCTTTCGCCGATCGTCAATCTGGTCCAGCTTTCCCTCGGTTTTCGCTACGCGCGCTCCCGGCGTCCTGGCCCCGAGGCCACGGCGGAGCCCTCGCTGGCCCTGATTGATGAAAAATTTCCTTCGTGACGCGCTTTCGGATTTTTTTCTGTGTCGGGTATTAGCATCAGTTGACCCGGCGCGCAGGGCATCACCATGCGTGGCGCGGGAACGGATGCAAGGAGGGTCACTACAATGGAGCTTATCCTTTCAGGCGGGAGTAAGGTCCCTGGAACGCCGTTTCGGATTCGGGGAGGATTGGTCGAGGACCTCCACGCCTGCGTGGAGCATGGCGATTTCTACGCGCCCGAGAACGCTCACACCGACCGGGTGTATCAGGGCACCATCACCGGGGAAGCAGTGCGCGCCCCTTCCTTCAGCCGGACCGACAGCTTCGGCGACTCGACCAGCACGATGCAGGTCACAGGGCGTCACGCCAAGCACTGGACGCAAAGGGCCCAGGAATTCGACTTCACGGTGCGCGACGCGGACGGCCGCGACAACCTCAAGGTCAACCTGGAGCGCGACTTCGAGGGTGATGGCCGGCTTGTGATCGGCAACGAGGGACGCCTGGGCGGCCACGCTGAGATTGAGTTCCCGGTGGGCAAGGCCCCCGGCCAGACGCTGCTGCAGCCGGATGGCGCCGGACCCTGGTGGGAAAGCAAGATTCACACGGTACGCCTGCAGAAGGACCCGGAGTCGTGCCGCATTACCCTGCAGGGCGAGGGCTTTCAGGGGGTCTACCTGGTCAAGGACGGCAAGCTCTTTCAGGAATAGACGGCCCTCCGTCAGGAGGGCAGCCGGCAACGTTTTCCGGCTGCGCGACGCCCGAACAGATTGTTGGTCCGGCTGCGGTTCGTTCCGATACCACAGGCGGCCGGACCGCTGGCTCTGGTCGCGAGGCAGCCTTTGCCCTGAGACGTGCGTGGGTCCTTCGGTCAGGCCTTCGTGCAGACGGGGCTGCCGGAGCGCAACCGGGCCAGGTGGTCGAGAAAGTCCGCCCGGGTGCCGTTGGGAAGCTGCTGCAAGGGCAGACCCGCAGCCCGTCCGACCACGAGCATTCGGCACAGGATCTCGAAGGTCTCCACGCCCACCACCGCTTCTTCCAGCGACCGCGCCGCCATGATGACGCCGTGGTTCTCCAGCAGGCCAACCTCTCCCAGGCCGAGCCTGGAGGCGGTTGCCTGGGCAAGGGCCGGCGAGCCCGGGTGGAAGTACGGGATGCGCACTACGCCCTGGATGTAGGCCATGGTTTCAGGAAGGAGATCGAGTGGGAGCTGCGCGCCCGTGCACGCGAGCAAGGTGCTGTAGAACGGCGAGGAGTGGAAGACGGAGTCGGCCTCGGGGAGCGCCTCGTAGAGCAGTCGATGCATCTCTGATTCCATGGAGGGCTTGCCGGTCTCGGCACGTCCGTCGAGCAAAGAGCAACGGATCACATCCTCGGGACGCAGATTGCCAAGAAAGGAGCCGCTGGCTGTGATGGCCATGAAGGCGCCGTCTCGCACGCTGAGGTTGCCGGACTTGCCGGTCAGGCATCCGGCCGCCGAGGCATACTGGCCCCACCTGATGACCTCTCGAGTGGATGGACTCATCAGCTGATCCCTCGCTCGAGCAGTATCTCCCCCAGGTCGATCGCGTTCTCACGCAGTCTGCTCAGGAACCGACTGCCGACCACCGGCATTGTGCGGCTCTGAAGGCGGCATGGGTTGTCTGAGCGCTTCACGGCACACCTCGGCAAAAATTCAGACCCCCCAGTAGAGCATAGCCTACTGCCAGAAGTGCCCGGGTGCATTGATCGCTGTCAAATCCGAAGAATTATCGACCGCTCCTGTCGTCGCTGAGAATTGGCAGACTCAGTCGTGTCCCTTCTCGGGGTCGATCGTGGTCAGGTACATGGCCAGGAACTGGCAGGGCACCAGCAACTGGAAGTAGATGTTGAGCAAGCGAAATCCGCTCTTCTGTCCGGCCAGCAAGAGCAAGAGCCCGACCGCGCCCACCAGGGCCAGAGCGGCGGCCGCCCTGGTCATGGTCTTGCGGGGAGAGCCCTCGGGGCAGTCGTGGATGGCTGTGAGCGGAACCACCAGGGTGAGCAGAAAGATGGAGGTCAGGAAGGCCAGCGGGCCGGACACGAACGAGAGGCCGAAGAAGATCCCGGCCAACCCGAGGCAGCCGGCCACCAGGGTGCTCTGATCGATCTCATCTTTGTTCAGCACCAGCTTCCCGTAGGGGTTGAAGCGCAGCATCAGGTTGGTGAGCGGTTTGGCCACCCAGGTCAGGTAGGCGAACAGCGTGTAGCAGATGACCAGGGGCCGCACGAAGGGCCGCAAGACGGGATATTGCTGGGCCAGATAAACGATGGCCTTCTCGCCCAGCCACATCCCCAGCAAGATGGCCTGCTGGGCCTCGCGCGAGAAGCTCGACATCCAGAGAAAAAAGCGCAGCACCAGCCCGTAGAGCGGGTAACCAGCCCGGAGCCCCTCCATCAGGCCGGCCCGGGCATACTCGTGCTCGGGATCGACCCGCAGGGCTTGCTTGAAGAAGTCGAGGGCCTCGCGGGAGTTGCGCGCGTGCAGGGAGGCAAAGCCCATGTTGGCCAGGGTGTCGGGGTTCTGGGGATCGGCGGCCAGCTCGTCGCGCAGCCCCTCTCGGGCGGCCTCGAGCCGGCCCAGCTTCATCAACGACAGCGAGCGGAGGTTGCGGCAGTTGGAGTGGGAAGGTTCCAGGCTCAGCCCCCGTTCGGCTGCCTCCAGGGCCGATTTCCAGTGCTGGCGGTGGACTGAGCAACTGCCCAGAATGTGCCAGAGATCGCAGTCCTCCGGGTTGAGCTCGAGGGCGTTCTGGATGGCTTTCTCGGCTTCGTCCAGGCGGTTGGCGTTGAGCATGATGACGGCCAGCGCGTGGTGGGCCAGCACCTCCTGGGGGTCCAGCGCCACCGCTTCTTTCGCCTGGCGAACAGCTTCTTTCCAGCGGCTCAGGTGCATGGAGCAGAGCGAGAGCATGGCCTGGGCGGGGGCGTTTTGAGGCTCGTCGCTGAGCACCCGCAGATACTCCGCGCCCGCGCTTTCGTAGTGGCGCTGCTGGTAGAGCAGTCGCCCGCGCTCCAGGGCTGGATGCTCGCTCATGTCAATCGCACCTCCTGCAGATAGCGGGCCAGGTCGTCATAGAGCCCCTCCTGGTTGGCGAAGGCCACGTAGTTCTTGGAGCGGCGCAGCCACTCGGTGGTGGAAGGCCGGCACTCTTTCAGGGCGGCCAGAAAGTCGCTCCTGGTCACATCTCGCAGGGTGCCCGATTTGAGCGCGTCCGACAGGGCTCGCTCGGTGGCTCGCTCGACCAGGTTGTTGAGGTCGGCGCCTGAGAAGAGCTCGGTCTTCTTGGCCAGGTCGACCCAGTTGATCTCGTTTTCGAGCTTTCGCCCCCGCGAGGAGACCTTCAGGATCTCCTCGCGAGCCTTGAGATCGGGCGGGGGCACGAAGAGCACCCGGTCGAAGCGTCCCGGGCGGCGGAGCGCGGCGTCCACGTTCCAGGGCATGTTGGTGGCCCCCAGCACCAGCACTTTCTCGTTCTTGCTGGCGATGCCGTCCATCTCGATGAGAAGCTGCGAGACCATGCGCCGGGTGGTGGCGCACATGTCGCTGCGCTTGCCTCCCAGAGCGTCCACCTCGTCCACGAAGATCACCGAGGGCGCGTTGGTGCGGGCCGTCTCGAAGAGGGCGGCCAGGTGCTTCTCGGTCTCGCCCACCCACATGCTGACCACGTCGTTGAGGGACAGGGTGTAGAAGTGAGCCCCGATCTCGCCGGCGGTGGCCCGGGAAAGGTAGGTTTTCCCGCAGCCCGGGGGGCCGAACATGAGGATCCCCCCGCCCACCTTCTTGCCGTAAGCGGCGTAAATCTCGGGCTTCTGCAGCGGGTAGAGAATGTTCAGCCGGACTTGCTCTTTGAGCGAGTCCATGCCACCCACGTCCTGGAAGGTGATGCGCTCGCGCCGGTCGGCGCCGGGGGCGCTCTCCTCCTGGGGCAAGTGGACGCTCAGTCGAGCCGGCTGATCGTCCACCTCCAACTCCGCCTCCAGGGCCTCGTCCACCAGGCTGCGGTCGAGATCGAGGGCAGCGCGGTAGAAGCGACCGGCCTCGCCCCGATCGCCACGCTCGAGGGCTCCGCGGGCGGCGGCCAGCAGGGCCAGCGCCTTCTCGCCGCTCTCCAGCAGCGGTTTAGCCATCTCCTCTGCCTTCAACCAGCGGCGCGAGCGCAACAGCTCGCGCACCACCTGTACGCGCAGAATCTTGTTGTCGGGGCTCATTGCAAGAGCGCTGATCAGCGCTTCAAGGGTCACGTCGTCCATAGGACTGGGGCAATTCGAGCGAGATGGAGACGGCGCCTGCCTGTCCACGAGGTGCCTCCTCGCACGCGCCGATGCCTGTTTATCGAGCGCCGGCAAAGGTTCGGGAAGGCGATTGTCAAACACACGCGCGCAAGAGGGCCAGGGTTCGTAACAGGTCGGGAGTCCCGCGCCTGGACTCGAATTCATTGGGGGGCGATAAACAATCTGAACATTGCTTCTCCTGACCGGGCTTGCTCTGGCTGAGCCCACGCCGCAGTTCCCCCAGCCGGTCCAGTGAAGGTCTTTTGGAGCGGTGACTCTCCGCGCTGCGGGCTATGGGCTGACTCTGGTCACCCGCAATGTCTCTGACTTCGAAGGCTGCTCAATCTCGCTGCTCAACCCGTTTACGTAGAGCTCGAATGATCAAGGTCATTTCGGCTCCCTCGTGCGATGGATATCCTGCGAAGGACTGACCCGAGCTGCTCGCAAAGGGGAAAGCCCATCACACCGGACGGGACGAATGCATGAAGACGATTGAAGTGACCGAGCTGGTCCTGCGCGACGCCCACCAGAGCTTGATGGCCACCCGCATGGCCATGGAGGACATGGTGGCCGCCCTGGAAGACCTGGACAAGGCGGGCTTCTGGTCGCTGGAGTGCTGGGGGGGGGCCACCTACGACGCCTGCATCCGCTTTTTGAATGAAGACCCCTGGGAGCGGCTGCGCACCTTCCGCAAGCTCCTGCCCAACAGCCGCCTGCAGATGCTGTTGCGCGGCCAGAACCTGCTCGGCTATCGCCACTACCAGGACATGGTGGTGGACCGCTTCGTGGAGAAGTCAGCCGAGAACGGCATGGACGTCTTCCGAGTCTTCGACGCCCTCAACGACCTGCGCAACCTCGAGCAGCCCATCGCGGCGGTCAAGCGCACCGGCAAGCACGCCCAGGGCACCATCTGCTACACGGTGAGCCCGCTGCACACCGTTCAGGGGTTTGTGGACATGGCCAGAAAACTGGTCGAGATGGGCTGTGACTCTATCTGCATCAAGGATATGGCGGCCCTCCTCAAGCCCCAGCCGGCCAGCGACATCGTGACCGGGATCAAGGCCGCCTGCGGCGAGAAGATGCCCGTGCACGTGCACGTGCATGCCACCACCGGGGTTACCCTGGTGAGCCTGATGAAGTCCATCGAGGCCGGGGCCGATGTGGTGGACACGGCCATCAGCTCGCTCAGCCTGGGCCCCGGGCACAACCCCACCGAGAGCCTGGTGGAGATGCTGGAAGGCACCGGCTACACGACCCGCCTGGACAAGGCCCGCCTGCTCAAGATTCGCGATCACTTCGCCAGGGTCAGGCCGCGCTATGGCGAGTTCTTGTCCAACATCACCGGGGTGGACACCGAGATCTTCGACAGCCAGATTCCCGGGGGGATGATCTCCAACATGGAGAGCCAGCTCAAGCAGCAGGGCGCCGCTGGCAAGATGAAGGAGGTGCTCGAGGAGGTGCCCCGGGTGCGCGAGGTCGCAGGCTTCCCGCCGCTGGTCACGCCTTCGAGCCAGATCGTGGGCACCCAGGCTGTCTTCAACGTGATGATGGGCCGCTACAAAGTGCTCACGGGCGAGTTCGCCGACCTGATGCTGGGCTACTACGGCGAGACCATCGGGCCGCGCGACCCCGAGGTGATCAAGCTCGCTCAGGAGAAGGCCGGCAAGCCTCCCATCACCTGCCGGCCGGCCGACATGCTCGAGCCCGAGTGGGATCGCCTGCGGGCCTCGGCGCTCGCGCTCACGGGCTGCAACGGGTCCGATGAGGACGTGCTGACCGCGGCCATGTTTCCCCAGGTGGCTCCCAAGTTCTTCCAGCACCGTCACGAGGGGCCCAAGAACCTGGGCCGCGATCCTGGTCCCGCCGAAGGGCCGCAACCCATTCGAAACCCGATTCAGTACACGGTGACGCACGCCGGAAAATCTCACAAGGTCACGGTGACACCCGCATGAAAGAAAAGATCGAGCTCCTGCAAAAGAAACGCGCGGAGGTCGAGCTGGGAGGCGGGGCCGACCGCCTCGACAAGCAGCGCGCCCAGGGCAAGCTGACGGCCCGCGAGCGGGTCGAGGCGCTGGTCGACTCGGGCAGCTTTCAAGAGTTGGGGATGTTCGCCCAGCATCGGGCCACCCTGTTCGGCATGGAGGGCAAGCCCATGCCTGCCGACGGCGTGGTCACCGGGGCCGCCTCCATCGGCGGCCGGCTCGTCCACCTGGCCAGCCAGGACTTCACCGTGGCCGGCGGCTCGGCCGGCGAGCTGCACTGCCAGAAGATCGCCGACATCATGCAGCAGTCCCTGAGCACCGGCTCTCCCTTCGTCTTCGTCAACGACTCGGGTGGCGCCCGGGTGCAGGAGGGGATCGACTCGCTCTCGGGTTACGGCAAGGTCTTCTTCCTCAACGTCGAGCTGAGCGGCGCCGTTCCCCAGATCGCGCTCATCTGCGGGCCCTGCGCCGGGGGAGCGGCTTACAGCCCGGCCCTGACCGACTTCGTCATCCAGACCCGCCAGGCCCAGATGTTCATCACCGGACCGGACGTCATCAAGCAGGTGACCCACGAGACGGTCACGGCTGAGGAGCTGGGTGGCCCCGAGGCCCACATGCAAAAATCCGGGGTGGTGCACTTTGTGGCTGAGGACGACCGCCAGGCGATCCTGCTCTGTCAGAAGCTGCTCAGCTTCCTGCCCTCCAACAACCTGGAGGACCCGCCCCAGCTCGAGAGCGACGGCCGGGTCGAGCCCGATCCGGCCCTCAACGACATCCTGCCCAAAGACGCAAAGCAGGGCTACGACGTGCGCCAGATCCTGGCTCGGGTGGTGGATGCGGGAGACCTGCTGGAAGTGCAGGCCGGCTACGCGCCCAACATCGTGATCGCCTTCGGGCGCATCCTGGGCCGCACGGTGGGACTGGTGGCCAACCAGCCCAGCTATCTGGCCGGGGTGCTGGACATCAACGCCAGCGTCAAGGCCAGTCGCTTCGTGCGCTTCTGCAATGCCTTCAACATCCCCCTGGTCACTTTCGTGGACGTGCCGGGCTTCTTGCCGGGCGTGCAGCAAGAGCACCAGGGCATCATTCGCCACGGGGCCAAGCTGCTGTTCGCCTACTCGGCCACCACCGTGCCCAAGCTGACCGTCATTCTGCGCAAGGCTTACGGCGGCGCCTACCTGGCCATGTGCGCCCGCGACCTGGGGGCCGACCGGGTCTTCGCCTGGCCCACCGCCGAGGTGGCCGTGATGGGCGCCGAGGGAGCGGCCGAGATCGTCTTCCGGCGCGAGATCAAGTCGGCCGAGGATCCGGCCGCCAAACGCGCAGAGCTGATCGAGGAGTATCGCCAGACCTTCTCCAACCCCTACGTGGCGGCCGGGCGCCGGCTGGTGGACGACGTGATCGAGCCGGCCAATACTCGCGAGGTCCTGGCACGCTCGCTCGAGTATCTGGTGACCAAACGCGGCGTGCGACCGGCCAAGAAACACGGATTGATCCCGCTGTGAACGAAGAACAACTCATCTTGCAAGAGCTGAAGGAGTTGCGCGCCGAGGTGCACGCTCTGGGCCATCGCATCGAGCGCCTGGAGAGCATCGTCAGCGAGCTGCACGAGCCCATCGACGAGAACGATCTGGTCCTTCTGGCGGCCGCGGTGGCCGCTTACCTGGGCAAGCGCACCCCCATCCGTCAGGTACGCTTGCTCGGCTCCAAGAGCTGGGCCACCCAGGGCCGAGTTACCCTGCAGGCCTCTCACCGTCTCGAGGTCATGCACGAAAGGACGCCGCGATGAAGCTGCGCATCACGATTGAGAATCGGGTCTACGAGGTCGAAGTGGAAGCCTCCGAGCCCGAGCCCACCCCGCCCCCCGGGTTCTTCGGGCTGGCGGCCACGCCGGCCGCGCCTCCCCCGCCTGCTGCTCCCTCAGGCTCCTCCGAGAAAGTGGCCCGCAGCCCGGTGGCAGGGGTGGTGGTCAAGGTCCTGCTCGAGCCTGGCCAGAAGGTCGAGAGCGGCCAGCCGGTGATGGTGCTGGAGGCCATGAAGATGGAGACCAACGTGGCCGCGGCCTCCGCCGGAGTGCTCAAAGCCGTGCTGGTCAAGCCGGGCGAGGCGGTGCAGGGGGGGCAGGCGCTCTTCGAGCTGGAATAACGGCTCGCCGGTCAAGGACCGCCGATAAAGGGGTTGAGCAGGGACACTCCGGTGGGGCGCAGGTCGGAGACGTTGCGCGTCACCAGCGTCAGGCCGTGAACGCGAGCGGTTGCAGCCATCAATCCATCGATGGCCGGGACTGGATCGGGCACATTCATTCGCCCCCACACTTCGGCCACGTCTGCGGTGACCGGGAGCACCCTGTCTGCGTAGTCGCGACGTAGCCTGGTCAACCAGGATTCGAAGACAGCGGCTTGCGGCGCGTCTCTGCGGCGCAGGCGCTCAATTCCTCGTCGAGCCTCCCCGAGTACCAGGACGCTCAGGAAAAGGCTCGCAGAATCAACCGAGCCAAACCATGCCCGCACAGACGGGCTTCCGTCGGCCTTGCGACCCTCGGACAGGACATTGGTATCGATCAGGTATCGAACGGCACAATCTCCCTGGGAAGCTCGCGAGGTCGCCCGAGATCAAGCTCGCTCAGGTCGGGGCCGGAGAGCAGATAGTCTTTGAAGTCCGGCTTGTCGCCGGTCAATCGTCGATACTCCTCGGCCGAAAGCACGATGACGACCTCTTCCCCGTGCCGCGTCACGACCTGGGGCCCTTCATCCAGGGCTTGTTGTACCAGACGACTGAGCTTCTGTTTGGCTTCTTGCAGTTGCCAGGCCACGTTTGATGCCTCGATCTAGTCTGTCTGCAGGCTGATTGAGCGCTCGTCAAGGGTGCTGTGCCTACTCCACGCTGTAGAGGCGCAGGGGGTGGCGAACCAGGTAGCGCAGCACATCCTGCACGGTGAGGATGCCCAGGGGGCGGAAGTTCCCGTCTACCACCGGCAGGCAGCTCACTTTCTGCACCCACAGACCCTCGCAAGCAAGCGACAGGGGGGTGTAGGGTGAGGCCACCAGCACCGGCGTGGTCATCATCGAGCTGAGCGGATCGCCCGGAGCGGCCGCGAGCAGATCGCGGTCGGAGAGGATCCCTACCAGGCGGTGCTGCTCGTCCACCACCGGCAGGTGGTGGTAGTGCCCGTTCTCCAGGGCTTGCTGGGCTTCGTGTTGACTTGCCTGACTGGTGATGCAGTCGACCGGGCAGGTCATCACGCTCTCCACCAGCACGGGCTTCTCGGGGCTGCCCCAGGCCCGGCGCGAATCGGGATCGACCGGCTCGACCTGACCGGGCTCGGGGGGATGGAAGGGGATGCGGGGCATCGTGCCGCGCGGCCGGAAAGGAGCCACGGCCACGATCTCCGAGTTGCCGCTGGGCGGGGCCCTGGGAGGGGGAACAGCCAGTTGCCACAGCTCGATGAGGCCGGCCGGGACCGGGGTCGCCAGCTGCTGCGGAGGGGCCTTCCCGCTCGGAGGGGGCGGCGGGGGGGGTGGAGGAGTCGGGCTGGCCGTCTGTTTGGCGGGGGGCGTGGGGGGCATGGAGAGCTGATCGAACTCCTGGGGGAAGGCCGGCTCCCAGGTGCGCCCGGCGTTGTCAGGGACGGGGCGCGAGCGGTAGAGCACCCCGTCGACCAGCACAAAAAGACTCATCGAGCAGAGTCTTCCCGGCAGGCTCCCGGGCTCCTTCGCCCGAAATTTCGTCCATGGCGCTCAGCTGGTTGACCCCCGAGATGCTGCTCGAGAGCTTTGACCCTGCCTGGGCTCAGGGCCAGCCTCAGTCTCTGCCGCCGGTGTGCAAGCCGGCTCAGGAGGTGGGCGATATCATGACCGAGGACCCGCTCACCGTGGCGCCCGACCTCTCCCTGGCCGAAGCCCTGACCAGGATGAGCCAGCACCGTTTCCGGCACCTTCCGGTGGTGGAGGGTCGCAAGCTGGTGGGCATCCTGTCCGACCGCGACGTGTTAGGCTTCGTACGCAGGGGCTCGCTCTCGGAGACCAGCGTGGGCCGGGCCATGACCCGCAAGCTCTGGACCGCGGCCCGCGAGACGCCCATCCTGACCGCCGCCAGCCTGATGGCCGAGCACCATGTCAGTTGTCTTCCAGTGCTCGACCGTCACGGCCACCTGGTGGGCATCGTGTCCGCCAGCGACGTGCTGCGGTGCCTGTCGGTGCACGCTCCGGTGCAGGCGTGGCTGTGAGAGTGGCCGTTGCCCTGCTGGCTCTCCTGCTGGCCCAGGGTGCCTGGGCATCCAGTGAGGAGCAGGCCGTGCTGGAAGCGATTCATGCCTATGACCAGGCCCTGCAAGCCGCCCGGGACCGCACCGAGCTCTACCCCTATCTGAGCGCCGAGACGGTGCTGCGCTGCCAGCAGGGCAACCCCTACGTGGGCGATCTGGAGATGCTCAAGATGTTTGGCCTGGCTCTGGGCAAGCCCGATGCGCGGGTGACCAGCCTGATGATCCGTGGTGAGGAGGCCCGGGTCGATGTGCAGTTTCCCTGGGAGAAGGTCTTGATGCTCACCCACTACAGCCTGAAGAGGGAAAGCGGCCTCTGGAAGATCGTCCTTCCACCCTGATCAAGGTCATCCAACTCGCTTTTCGGGGAGGTTAAAGTCACAGCATGATATCCCCCCACCTTCCGCCCATTCAGTCCCGGCTCGGGGAGACCCCGCTGCAGGTCAGCCCGGTGCACGCCGCCGGCCCACCCACTCCCCTTCAGCTTGGACAGGTCTACAAGCAGATCGTGCTGACCGGCCGTGGGACCGGTTCGGTCGAGAAGGAGCAAGAGGAGCCGCCGATTCTTCCCAGGCCCCGCCCTCTGCGGCGAACCTGGCGCACGGTGGCCGACGTGATGCACCGCGAGGTGCTCACGGTTCCCACCACCATGACGGTGGCCGAGCTGGCCCAGTTTCTTGCCCATCATCGCATTTCGGGCGCCCCCGTTCTGGACGCTGAGGATCGGCTGGTGGGGGTCATCTCGGTGACCGACGTCAACGCCTACGCAGGTCACTCCTGGGCTCGCATTCCCCCGCCACAGGAGCGCTGCTCGCCCACCTTCTACGAGAGCACGGCCTTCACGCTGGCCGTCGAGCACCTGGATGCCTCGGTGGAAGTGGGCAAGATCATGTCGCCCTACGTCTATTTTGCCACCGAGGACAGCGATCTGATGGAGCTGGTCGACCTGATGATCGAGCAGCACATCCACCGCCTGATGGTGCTCGACGAGCAAGAGCAGCTGGTGGGCATCGTGACCAGCCTCGACGTGATGAAAGCCATGCGAGACGAGCTCTCGATCGGGCGGTGATGGGCTCAGACCAGGCGGACCATTGCTCCCTACTCCGCCACCTGACGATCGTGGCTCAACAGGATCAGGGGGGCTTGAGCGATCATTGCCCGATCAAAGGGTCCCGGTGCAGAGGGGGCAGACTGGCCAGCGGGGTGCCCGGCGGAAAAGGGTAAGGTCTCAAGGCCTGCGCTCGGGAGAGCACGCAGGATTGCGAGAGGGTCGGCCTTCAGCTTTCCCAGAGTTGATCTGACATGGACCAAGTTTCGTCAGGTCGAGTTGGGGCGTCAAGGCATTTGAATGTTCCCCGCCTCATCCAGCGCAAAGCCCGGGTTCCAGGCCACTTCCCAGGCGAAGCCGTCCGGGTCGGCAAAGTAGCCGTGGTGGCCGCCCCAGAAAGTATCCTGGGCGGGCTTGAGCAATCGCGCGCCCGCGTGCTCGGCCCGGGCCAGCAACCCGGCTACCTCCTCTTTGCGCCGCACGTTGTGGGCCAGCGTGAAGCGGGGGAAGCCCGAGCCCGACGGATCGAGCCCGGCGTCTTCCCCCAGCAGCGTGCGCGGATAGAGCCCCAGCGCGATGCCGCCCAACTGGAAGAAGACCACGTCTCCGGCCGAGGCCGAGGAGGGTTGCCAGCCCAGTCCGTCGCGGTAGAACGCCAGCGAGCGGGCCAGGTCTTCCACGCCCAGTGTGATCAGCGTGAGGCGCTGCTCCATCAGGCCTTGCGGAACAGGGCGATGGGGGAGGGGGAGGGCGCGTCCTCGAGCCAGTCGATCCGGGCGAAGCCCGCCTCCTTCGCCAGGCCTTCCAGCTCCGAGCGGGTGAAGACGCACCCCTCATCGGTACAGGCCAGCATGTTCAGGCCAAAAAACAGTGCTTGCACGTTCTTGTTGCGCTCTTCGTCGGGGATCATCTCGGCCACTACCAGCGTACCGCCCGGCTTGAGGGCCTGGTGCAGCCGCTTGAGCAGGGTGCGCGAGTGGCTCCAACCCTCGCTGTGCAGAATGTGACCCAGAACGGCTACCTCGAAGGCTTCCTGCCCGAAGTCCATGTCGCGGAAGTTGCCCGCTCGCAGCTCGACCCGGTCGAGCGTCCCCATCTTCTCGGCGAAGGGGCGGCCGGCCCGCTCGATCACCTGAGCCCGGTCGATCTCAACGAGCTGGCAGGCCGGATAGGCGGTGGCGAAGGCCAGACCCCAGACGCCGCTGCCGGCGCCCACATCCAGAACGTGGTTGACCTGGCCCACCTGGCGGGCCACCATCTGGGCGGCGGGCCAGTTCATTGCGAACAGCCCCTGGACCAGCTCGGCGAAGAAGTTGCCGTCGTCTTCGTCCGACTCCACGCCGACCGGGGCCCTGCCCGTCCGGATGGTCTCGGTCAGTTTGGCCCAGCGCCAGCCGGCCTGGTCCATGTGGATGGCCACCGCACCCATATAGGCTGGTGAGGTACGCACCAGAAACATCTCGCTGTCGGGGGTGAGAGCGACTTTGCCCTGCTCGAGCGTGAGCAGTCCCATGGCGGCCAGAGCCTCGACCAGCATCTTGATCCCACGCTCGGCGCCCTGGCAGCGCTGGGCCAGGGTGACCACGTCGTGGGCTCCCTGGTGCACATGGGTGAACAGGTCCAGCTCCAGAGCGGTGTGCTGGGCCCGGCTGGCAGCAAATCCGAAGGTGTACTGCATCACCTTCTGGGGGCTGGGATGGGTGGTCGTGGTCATGATGATACCTCCTCTCCTTCTTCCAGGTCGGCCTCTTCGTCAAAGGGGAGCTCCGGCTCGTCCACAGGCGTTGGCGATTCGGGCGCCGGTGGCTCTTGCTCCTGCCCGATCAGGCTCTCGAACTCGATGCGGCCGATGGCGGCGGCCAGCTCGGCTTCTCGCTCCTGGCGCTGCTCCTCCAGGCGACGCAGGCGCTCGGTGAGAGTCTCCACGTCGTTTTCCTGGGCCTCCAGCTTCTCGACGTAGCGCGAGCGCAGCCGGTTCTCGTCGGCACTCGAGCCGAGCGACTTGAGGTTCTCGCGCAAGCGTCCCTGGTCGTTTTGGATGCGATTGATCTCCTGGTTGGTCTGAGCCATCTTGTGAGAGAGCTTCTGGTAGCTCTCGGCCAGGTCCACCAGGGGGCGCAGCTGGGCCTCCTGGGCCCTGGTCAGGTAGCTCTTGGAGAGATAGAGCTCCAGGTTCTCGCGCGAAAGATTGCGCAGGGCGACCACCTGAGTGATGTCCTGGCGCTCGAGCACCTTGAGCTCGGTGCTCTGCTCAGGAGCCAGGCGCACCAGAAAACGGTAGTAGCTGTGAGTGGTCTCTTCCGGCTCGAGGGTCTGAAAGAGGCTGGCATCATGGTTGATGGGATGCTCGAGCCAGCAGAGCTTGGTCCGCTTGTCCTTGTTCTTGAAGCTGTAAACGCGGGTGATCAGGCGGGCCGAGATGATATCCAGGCGCCCATTCGCCACCTTGATCATGGTGGCGTCCTCGTCCTGGTAGCCGTGCTCGGATTCGACCCGTACGCCCAGGTCGACGGCATAGGGCACGATGCGCCGGTCGTTGGGCTTGAGCGTGTCGAGCATGGCCTCGCCGGCGTAAGTCTCGCCCTCGGTGACCACCAGGGGGCCGCCCTCCAGGGTGAGTCCGGTGGTGTTCTTCAGCTCCACGGCCGCAAAGGGGTTCTCGGCCCGCTGGGCCGAGTTGTAAAGCACCACCCGGCGGCCCTCGAACTCGTGGGCCACGATGGGCACCAGGGCTGACTGGTTGCGGTTCACGGTCACCGGGTGCTTGAGGCTGTATTCGAACAGATCTCCCACGCTCTGGGTGACGGTCTCGGCTGTTCGCTGGCGGGCCGCCTCGCGGCGGGCCTTGTCCTTGGCCAGGGGAGGAGCAGAGGCCCGCATCATCATGGTGGCCTCCGGAGCCGGGTAGTCCATTTCCATGGGCATGGCGGCTGCAAACATCGACGGGCCGCCGCCACAGGCCTCGTCCTCGAACAGGGCCTCCTCGGTCATGACCGGGCCGGCCACCGACTCGCGCTGCACGTGGATTTCCTTGCGCTTGATGAAGCGCGGCGAGTAGAGGTCGTGGACAAAGCTGATGGGCAGCCCGGCGACCAGCGAGAGGCGCACGTCGCTCCAGTCCTCGTCCTGGGTGTTGTCCACCAGCGCGTAGCCCTCCAAAAAGGGCTTCTCCTTCTCGTCCTCCGAGAGCAACACCCGGTAACTGGTCTTCCACACCGGGGTCTCCACCACGTAGCGCAGGTTGACGCGGCGCTTGCCGCTGCCACGGGCGTAGACCACCAGGTTCTTGGCGTCGCGCTTGTAGCTGTGGATCAGCGTCTCGAAGAAGTAGGCCAGGTCTTTCCTGATGGACTCATCCTTGAAGGTCAGCCCGCCTACCTCCGCCAGGTCGAAGTTGAGCAGGGTGCCGCCCTCGTCGAGCAGGGTCAGGCGCTGGCTCTGCACCACGCCGGACTCGGTTTCTTTCGTGGTCGGCTCGAGCCCCACCACGCGCCCGGCGTGCTTCTTGGAGCCGACCGTCAGGCCGACGTCAGCCCCCCGGATGGTGGCCAGCAAAGCCCCCGCCCCCCCCTCCGAGGGAATGTTCAGGGCGACCTCGGCCAGTAGTTGCTCGACCGGCTTGGAGGTATCGTAGGAAACCGATTGGATGGTGCCGCCGTCGGCATCCTCCAGGCTGAGCGACTTGAGCACGTCGTTCATCTCGGAGGCTTTGAAGCTGAGCCGGATCTCGGCGTTGCCATCCACCTCCTCGACGCGCTCGAAGTAGCCCACCCCGTGTTTGTAGAGCACCACCCGAGAGATTCCCATCGCTTCCTCCTGCTGAAATCCTGGGCCCACCTGGGAGCCCGTCGGCAAACCTTGTTGCTCGGTACGGTCTTTTCGGCCGCGTCAAGCAGTTGGGAGGCAGAGGCTCTCCCCTCCCTCTTCCCGACGCTTTCCGCGGCTCTGGTCCGGTAGGCCTTCCCGGCACTTTCTCGGGCCGCTGTCGGCGCCTCGCTGGCTGTTCGCAGACCGGCAGGTTTTTCCCCCCGGGCGGTTAATCGGCGCCAGTATGCTGGCCGTGGAACCGCCCGACTCCGAGCTGGAGAAGCTGCGACCCCGCATTCCTCGGGATGTTCTGCTGGTGCTGCTGCCGGCGGCCCTGAGTCTGACCTTTATGCAGTACTACGGTCTGGCCAGGCACTTTTCGCTCTATTTCCCCGATGCCGGATCAGACGAGGGCCAGCGCGAGCTGCTCCAGCTTCTGTGGTGGGCGGGAGCCACCTGGACGGGCTACTTCATTGTGCCTGCCCTGCTCATCTGGATGCAGGGCAAGAAGCTCTCCGACTTCGGCCTGCGCCGCCCTGCTGGAGGCACCCATCTCTGGCTTTATGGGGCTCTGTTTTTGGGGGCGGTGCCCTTCTTGATCGCGGCCTCGACCCGAGATAACTTCCTTCAGATGTACCCCTTCTACCGCCACGCTCTGGAGTATCCTCTTTACTGGGCCATCTTCGAGGTGTTCTACCTGCTCACGTTCGTGACCGTGGAGCTCTTCTTTCGTGGTTTTCTCGTCTTCGGGCTCGAGCGCCGTTTTGGCGACTCGGCCGTGCTGGTGGCTGCGCTGCCCTACTGCATGATTCACTTTGGAAAGCCCATGCCCGAGACGCTGGCGGCCATCGTGGGGGCGGTGGTCCTGGGAACGCTGGCTCTGCGCACTCGCTCGATCTACGGCGGGGTGGTGGTGCACCAGCTGGTGGCCATCACGATGGATCTGCTGGCGCTGTGGCGGTCCGGTTCATGAGACGGGGGCCCAGCGACTTCGAGCGCTTCAGCCACGAGCGCAGAGCGGGCAAGCCTGCAAAGCAGCATAGCCAGGCTCACGGCCGGCAGGCCCATCCCCGGGGTTTCCAGAATCGCCCGAGATGGACCCCCAGCAACTGCTCTTCGAGCAGGCCAACAAGCTTTTTCTGGAAGACCATGACCAGGCGGCCGCAATTCCTCTCTACCGTCAGGCGGCCGAGCAGGGTCACGCCGGGGCCCAGTATGCCATGGGACTGCTCGAGCCCGAGCAGGGGGTCTGGTGGCTGACCCTGGCGGCCCGTCAGGATCACCCGGACGCGCAGCTCGACCTGGCCACGAAGCTGCTGGTGGAGCATGGCAGGTCGTCGGAGGCCGCCCAGTGGTTCCGAAGGGCAGCTCTCCAGGGCTTGGCGGCGGCTCAGTACAACCTGGGCGTGCTGCTGGCGGTGGGCCCCGAGTTCTTGCAGCAGGCGCTGCGCCGCCACCAGGAGGGCGACTCCAAATACCAGGCCGCCGAGCTGCTGGAAAGCCTGGACCTCGAGCAGGCCGTGAGCTGGTTTCGCCTGGCCGCCGACCAGGGTCACGCAGACGCCCAGTACACCCTGGCCGGCATGCTTTCGGCGGGTCAGGGCGCTCCAGCCGACGAGGCCGAGGCTGAGCGGCGCTTTCGGCAAGCAGCCGAGCAGGGGCATCCCATCGCCCAGTATCGGCTGGGGGCCCTGCTTTTGGATCGAGATCCGGAGCTGGGAGCCATCTGGTGCCGGCGCGCGGCCGACCAGGGCTATGCCGACGCCCAGCACCTGCTGGCGGCGTTGATCGCAGAGCAGGGCGATTTTTCCGAGGCGGGCCTCTGGTTCCGGCGGGCCGCCGAGCAGGGCCATCCGGGGGCCCAGAATCACCTGGGCTACCTGCTGGCCCAGGGCCTGGGAGGCCCGGCCGACGCTGAGGAATCGGCCCACTGGTTGCGCCTGTCGGCCGAGAGTGGACACCCCGACGCCCAGCGTAACCTGGCCGTGCTGCTTGCTCAGGCCGGCAACTACGAGGAGGCGGCTCTCTGGTATGGGCGGGCGGCCGAGCAGGGCCATGCCGCAGCTCAGTTCATCCTGGCTACGATGTACGCCGAGGGCGAGGGAGTGCCCCAGGACGCCGAGCAGTCGCTGGTCTGGCTGCGCCGCTCGGCTGAGCAGGGCTTCGGGCGGGCCCAGTTGCGGCTGGGCAGCCTGCTGGCCGAGACCGGTCCTCGGGAGGAGGCGATCCACTGGCTCCAGTCCGCGGCTGCCCGGGGGCTGGAGGAGGCCTGCTCGGAGCTGGGCATGCTCTACCTCGACAATGACCCCGTGGAGGCTGACCGCTGGCTTCGCCCCCTGGCCGAGAACGGGGATGCCGACGCTCAGGCCATGCTCGGCATCCTGCACTGCGACCACGATCCGGTCGAGGCGGCCGGTTGGTTCCGCAAGGCCGCCGAGCAGGGCCACCCGGGTGGGCAGTACAACCTGGGCGTGCTTTTCTATCAGGGCCTGGGAGTCGAGCCCAACGAGCGCGAGGCCCTGCGCTGGTTTCACCGCTCGGCCACAGCCGGCCACGTGCGCGCCCAGTTCAACCTGGCCGCCATCCTGGAATCGCAGGACCCGGCCGAGGCGGCCGGCTGGTATCACCGGGCCGCCGAGCAAGGGCTCGACCATGCTCAGTTCAGCCTGGGTCAGATGTATTTTCGCGGTCACGGAGTGGAGCGGGATCTGGCCCGGGCGCTCCACTGGTTTGGCAAGGCCTCCGAGCAGGGTCACCAGGAAGCGGCCGCCGTGGTGGCGCGACTTACAAGAGCAGCTGGTGGGTGATCTCGGGGAGCTCGGCCTGGCGGCGGGGGGCAAAGCGCTCTCCCTGGACCGGCTCGAGGGTGGCTGCCCGCACGCGTTCCAGGGCCCCGGAAGCCAGCAGGTCGGTCACTCCGCTCAGCTCGGCCTGGTGCAACTCGCGGTAGGTGGCCCGGGCCACCGCAGCCTCGCGGTCGAACCCCTTGCGCTCCAGCCAGGTGTAGGCGATGTGGCTGTCCTGGGCCACTCCCAGTCCGTCCACCACGCCCGCCATGCGATCAAGGTCCGCTTGGGCCACGTTGACCGTCTCGCGCCCCGCCAGCAGGGCGTGCACCACCCGGCGCAGGGCCTTGCGGCCATCGTGGAAGGCATCCGGGTCCTCGTGCTGCAGGCCGACCTGGTCGAGTCGGTCGAGCAGCTTGGAGACGTGCTGGCGGTTGCGGCGCTCGTCCTCGCGCAAGATCATGGCGGGGGTCGCCTCCTGGCCGAATGGCTTGCCGAGCGAGCGGCGCACCCGCTTGAGACCGTCCTTACGAAAATGGCTCCAGGCTCCCTCGAACTGCTCGGCCCGGCGAGCCTTCTCCCTGTCGATGGACTTCTCGAGCCTGGCGGGCAGCACCCCTCCAGGAAACTGCGAGCGCACGGTGTCTTCCAGGATGCCCGCGTCTTTGTAGCGGCCCACGGCCGAAGCCAGGCGGCTCAGCTCGCGCATGCCGCGCCGGTAGTCTTTGCTGGAGAAGGAGTCCCGATGGGCCTCCACCACCGACATGGTGGCCCGCACCAGGCGGCGGAGGTTAGAGCTGTCCACCTCCCAGGGGGTAGGCTGATCGCCCAACGCCTTCACCGTCTCTCGCAGGGCATCCAGGGCTGGAAAGAGCTGGCTGCCCAGGCTGGGGCAGAGGGGCCCGGCCGCCCTGGCCGGGGCCTTAGCCAGGGCCTGGAAGACATCCTTCTGGCCTTCGAGGGGGAAGACGCGAGAGCTGGAGGCCTGGACCGGCAAGCCGGCCAGCAAGAATCCGCTGGTGTCGAGCGCGAGCATCGCCTTGAGCCTAGAGGGGAAGGCTGAAAGAAACCTTAGCGGTACCAGTACTCCCAGCGGCGCACGAGCACATTCCCTTTCTCGTCCACGATCAGCGTCAGGTACTGGTTGGAGCGAGACGAGATGGCTACCGGCGCACGCTCGTCGATGCGCGCAAAGATCTTGCCCTCGTAGTCATACAGGCGGGTGACGCCGGCACGGGTCTCGAGCTCGAGAGAGGGCGCGCCCTCCAGGTTGGGGTCGCCCTGGGGCAACTCCAACCTGAGAACGCCGGCCTCGTAGCGGTCGATGGTGGCCACCTCGGTCTGGCCCAGGCGTACCCGGGTGGGAGCGTCGGAGTTATTTTCCAGCGACCGCACCAGGGTCTCGGACCGGGCCGACAGGCTCAGCAGCAACATCACAAGGAGGGTTCTCAAAGTGGATCCCTCCAGCCGGCGATGGCCTGCACCACGCGGTCCTCCAGGTCGACGGCGCTCCAGGTGCCTTCCACCTCGTTGACCAGCACCGAGAAGGCGATCGTCTGGCCGTAGGCGCTGACAACGTAGCCGCTCAGACCCGAGTGTCCCTTCAGGGTGCCCGTCTTGGCCCGCACGGCCAGGCCGGAGAGGCGGTAGGCCAGGGTGCCCTGCCCGCCCGACGGGAGCGAGTCGATGAATTGCTGGGCATATTCGTGTTGCCACATAGCCCCCAGCACTTCCACCATCTGCCGGGGGGAAACCCGGTCCAGGGTGGACAGGCCGCAGCCGTCCACCATCTTCAGCCCGCTGGTGTCAATGCCGTTTTTTCGCATGAAGGCGACCACCGCCGCTTCGCCGCTGGTGGCGCTGCCGTGGCCCCCATGCCGCCAACCGAGAGACTTGAAGAGATGCTGGGCGAACAGGTTGTCGCTTTCGCGATTGACCTGAGAGGCCAGCTCGATCAGTGGCGGTGACTTGAAGCGCGCGTAGACCTTCAACTTGCCCACCCGGGGCGATTCGACCGTGCGGTCGATGAGGCGAAACGAGCCAGTGTGGCTGATGCCGCCCTTCTCCAGCAGCCGCGCGAAGACCCCGGCCGAGAAGAGGGCAGGGTTGTCCACCGTGATGGTGCGATGCACGACCGCTCCGGGAGCGATCACGCCCGAGACGCTGACCAGGTCCGAGCCGTCTTCGCGGGTCACGTAGACTTCGCTGTAGTCGCCCGGTTTGAGCTTGTTTTCAAAGCGGATGGAGGCCGAGGAAGGGTTGGTGAGAATCTTGCCGGGGGTGATGATCAGCTCGACCAGGTTGGCATTGACCGACAGAGCCGCCACGCCTGCAGCATAGTCATCGAGCAGGTAACGCTCGAACCAGCCCCGACCGCGGAATTCGCGGTCGAAGGCCGAATCATCCGCTACCACATCGCCCACGACCCCCTTGACCCCGGCCTTGCGCAGTTGGCGCACGAAAAAGCGGAACGGTTCGGTGGCGGGCGTGTTGTAAGGCTCGCAGAAAGATGGATCGCCCGAGCCCACCAGGTAAAGGTGACCAGCGATGATCCCTCCCGAGCCTGGCTCGGGTCCTCGCAGCTCGGTCTCGAAGCGATGCTCGGGCCCGAAGGCATCCAGAGCGGCGGCGGTGGTCAGCACCTTCAGGTTGGAGGCCGGGATCATCGGTGTGCTTCCGTTTTCGTTGTAGAGCACCCGTCCGGTCTTGACCACTTTGATGTAAATTCCGCACTTGCCTCGCAGGCCCGTGCTCTGCACCATGTTGGAGATCTTCTGCTTGAAGGGGATGGCCGAGGGCGGTGGGTCAGCCACGGCCGGTAGCGCCATCAGGAGTGCCCAGAGGCACAGCAGGCTCAACGGTCGCAAAAAGCAGTCCTCCCAGTGGGGAATTTTTAGGAATTCAACCGGCTGGGGGAGCAATCCTACCAGGATTGAAAAAAAATCAATAACGAGATGGGCGAGCTTCCTGCCGACCAGAATGCCCGCGGGCAGGTCAATCCTGCTCGTGCAGCCAGGCCAGGGTCTTCTCCAGCCCGTGGTTCTTCTCGTGCTCGAGCACCGACTTGATGGCCTTCCCGAACATGTAGTGCTTGATCTTCAGCAAGCGCCGAGCTTCCTCGTGGGCCCCGGCCCGGGAGAGCACGTGGTATTCCACCCAGCGGGCCATGCCCTCGCGCAGGGCGATGTTCTTGGTGAGGATCTTCTTTTCATGCTGGTAGGCGTGCACCAGCTCATGAGCGAGGATGGAGCGAAAACGCGGGCGGGGCAGGCCGGGGGCCACCAGCACCTCGTGCCCGCGGCGCTCGCCCAGCTCTTGCGGCGTGTAGCGCCCCATGTTGCCCTCGGTATGATAGAGGGAGGCCTTCCAGCCGATCCCGGGAGGGTGCTTCAGCTCCAGGAAGACCGGCCAGGCCAGCTTGATCTGGAACCAGGTGTCCAGATCTTCCACCAGCTCGTCCATGGCCATGCGAGCCTGCACCGAGCCGTCGATGGTCCGGGCGGTCTGGAACTCGGAGGTGGTGAATTGGTACTCGCTGCGGCCGGTCATGGCAAACTCGACGGTGCGTCCCAGCCAGTTCACGAGCTTCTCGACGACGCTCACCCTCTGCGAGTTCGACCTCGAGGCGGGATTGCCTGGCAGGCAGGGCGAAGGCGCCGGCACCCATGCGGAAAACCAGGCTGATTCTCATGCTTTTCTTCCTGGCTGCTCTGGGAGTGGCTCAAGTGCCTTCGGCGACGTCCACCCCTGAGCCCGCCCCCACCAATGCTGCCGATATTGCCCAACAGAGGGTCACAGTGGAAGGCTTTGGAGCCTTCCCGGTCGGGGTGAGCCAGGCCCAGGCCCGCCAGATGGCCGGCCAGGTGGCCCTGCTCTCGGCTTATCGTCAGCTCACTTTGAAGGCCCGAGCCTTCAGCCAGCCGGGCCATGAAGGCAACGAGCTTCAGGAGGTGACCGTGTCGGCCCGGCACGGCAGCCCGGCCTGGTTAGCCTGGGCCCTGCGCTCAGAGCCGCTGACCGCGGTCGAGGACGCTCATGGGGTCAAAGTGACCCTCAAAAGCCCACCCCTGGGCGAGATCGCCTCCGCCACCCCGTTCCTGAGCCGCACCAGCATCTATGACATCGACCGCGACGGTGTCAACGAGACCATCGGGGCCGGCTATGACGGACGCATCTACGTCCTGCGCGAGCAGGCGGGCAGGCTTCGCGTGCTGGCCGCCACCCCCGGCTACGCCGAGCTGCACAGCTCGGTGCGCAACCAGTGGGAGCATGTTCTGTTGACCCGGCTCGACAGCCTGAGCTCGATCGAGCCGGCCGGCAGGGGGCGCGTTCGGGTGGTGGCCCACCTGTCGCGCACCGAGGCGGTGGGTGGCTTTTTGGCCGGTGCTGCCACCGAGGAGCGCGAGATCCTGGTCACCCTGGACAAGGACGAGCCCGCTCCCGAGATTCAGGTCAGTGAGCCGCTCGACTTTATCCCTGTGGATCCTGACAAGGTCCCGCTCAAGGGGCTTCTGACCGCCCCCTCGCGGCTTTCCAAAGCGGTGCTGGTGGTCAACGGCACCCAGGTGTGGTCGAGTCCCCCTCGCTTGCAGGCGCGCTCGCTCAAGCTCGATCTCATGCTCGACCTGATTCCCGGTTTCAACCGGGCCCTGTTACAGGTGGTCGACAGTCAGAATCGCCCCGCCGAGCGCGAGGTGGTGGTCTTTCGGCGGGGAGAGCCGGCTCCCCTGAAAGGCCAGCAGAAGCGCGCCCTGGTGGTGGGGGTGGAGAGCTACCCGGACGGCAAGGTCGCCCACGCGGTCAGCGACGCCCGGGCCATGGCCCGGACCCTGGTGGAGAAGGCCGGCTTTCCGGCCCAGCAGGTGACTGCTCTGGAGGGACCCGCGGCCACGCGGGACGCCATCGCTAAGGCCATGGGAGCGCTCACCTTCGATTCTGGCCAGCAAGACCTGGTGGTCTTCTACTTTGCCGGAATGAGCGGGCTGAACGCCCTGGGCAACAAGCAGCTCATGGCCTCCGATACTCAGCCCGACAGTCAGAACGGGGTCTCGGCCGAGGACCTGCAACGCTTTCTCAATGACCTGCCCACCCACAACGTGGTAGTGCTGCTGGATACGGCCCGGGCCGACAGGTCCGAGGCCGATAGCCGCTGGTTGGCCAACGACGACTTTCTGACCCGCTCTGGAGGTGTGGGCAGGCTGATCCTGTCCACCGGCGATCCCTCACCCGCCGAGCGCGTGGGATCGGGCAGCGGTGGAGTGGTTACCCGCAAACTGGTGGAAGGCCTGGCCGGACAGACCGGGGGCACGGTGCAGGAGCTTTACCGGTTTGCCTACGAAGGCGTGGCCAGGGAAGCGGCGGAGCGCAAGGTCCTCCCCATTTTGCCCCTGCTCAGGGGCAGGCCCGTGGGAGTGCAATCGCTGCGCTAATGCGCTCGCACTCTGGTCTGGCACATTAGCACAATCTGACGAACGCGCCGGAACTGCGTTCCAGCGCGTTGTAAAGTGCAAGAGACCAGAGGCCTTGCACTTTAGAAGTTCTGGCAAGTGAACCGGCGGGCAAAGCCGAACCATGACTTCCATGCTCGGTTTAGCGGGACGGTCGCTGACCACGGTCTTGCGGGAGTACCTGCGCCATGACGGCCCTCTGATGGCCGCTGGAATCGCCTTCTTCGCTTTTTTCTCGGTCTTTCCGCTGTTCATGCTGTCGCTTGCTCTGCTCACTTACGTGGTGCCCATCGAGCGGGCCCTTTTCTACACACACTCGCTGGCCTCGATGTACCTGCCGGTGGACATGTTGACCTCCATCGAGTCCAATGTCCGGGTGGTGGCCTCCGATCGGGGGAAGATCGGGCTGACCTCGCTGCTCCTCTTGCTCTGGTCGGGACGCCAGTTGTTCCGGGCACTCGAGGTCAGTTTGCTGCGCACCTGGGACCTGCCGGCCCGGCGCAACATGCTGACCGGGAATCTCCTGTCCATGGTCCTGGTGCTCTTGTGCGGGGCTGTAGCTGCTTCCGGGGTGGTGATCTCACTCTTCTTCAGTGCCGCTCAGACCCTGATGAGCAAGTGGCGGGTCCCCAACCTGGGCAAGCTCTCCTTTGATAGCACCGTGTTCTGGGCATGGATCCATTCCTGGCTCATCATTCCCTGTCTGGTCATGTTGATCTTCTTGCTGCTCTACACCTTGCTTCCGCTTCGTCGGGTCAGCCTCAAGTCAGCCCTGCCGGGGGCCTTCTTCGCCTCGGTGGCCTGGAAGGTTTCCACGCTTCTCTACGTGGACTACATGGTCTGGTTCGGCAAGTTCTCCACCGTCTACACTTCGGTCTTCGGCATCGTGGGCATGCTGATCTTCCTCTATGTCGAGTCGATGGTCTTCTTGCTGGGGGCGGAGCTGATCCGTTTCCTGCTCGAGCACAACAAGAGCGGGCCGGCCCAGCGCCGTCGCTCAGTCCGAAAGGTCCGCAGCTGACTCCTCGGCCAGCTGGCCACTCTTGAGGAATTCGTCCAGGAGCACGGTGGCGTAGCTGCCCGGCGGCAACTCGAACTCGAAAACGAGGTCGCTTGCCTCGGCTCGCAAGCTGAAGGGCTCCAGGGGCAGGCGAATCCGACGCCGGCTGCCCTGGGCCTTGAGGGGTCGAAAGGCTTCCCAGGTCAGCTCCGAGGCGGCCAGCAGGTCCTCCTCGCGCTGGTTGGAGGGACCGCTGGCCCGCATCATCTTGAAGCCGAAGATGGGGCCGGTGGGGCTGATCTCGAAGCGCTCCAGCCGCTCCTGCTCGGCCACCGGGTCGGCGGCCAGAAAGAGCGAGCCGGCTGGCAGGCGCCCGCACACGTCCCCGAGCAGCACTCGGTCAAACAGGCCGTCTCGAAAGCGCTCGTCCAGGTAACGGTTAAACAGCTCGGACTGCACCGAGCTGACCAGCAGGTTGCGCTTCCAGTGGGGCAGCCGCGAGCGCCCCTCGCGCAGGAGCTGCATGCCCCCCTCCAGGTTTTCGCCGCCCCGCCCGAAACGCTGGGCGCCGAAACGGTTGGCCCAGCCCGTTCTTCGGAGCTCTTCGGCGATGGCCGAAGCCCGCTCGACCACTGCCTCGCGCACGCGCACCCTAAAACGGTTACCGCGCAGGTGGCCGCGGCGCAACTTGTTGTGGTGCTGGCCGAGCAACTTCACCTCGAGCACGTTCTCCAGTCCGGCCAGTCGGGACAGATCCGCCCCCAGCGGGACCGATATTCGCTGGGTGGTGACCGCCTGGCGGTCCTTCAGGCCGGCGTAGCCGATGTCTTCCGAGCGAACTTCCAGCGCCCGGGCCATACGTCGTAAAAGCTCGGGAGTGGTCAGATCGCGCTTGGTGACCTCGAGATATTGATGAGGCCCCTCTCCGACTGGCTCGTAGGCGGGCAACTCCACGACCTGAAAGTCTTCCGGCTCTGCCTTGAGCCGCCCCCCCGTGCCTGGAAATGCCGCAGTGACGTACATCTTGCCGTTAGTTCTCGCGCAGGAAAAGAGATCCTGGCAGGTAAACAACCGCAGGTGAGCCTGCTCCAGTCCGACTCTCTGTCTCGCCTGGTTTCGGCCAGGCCCGAAGGCTGCCAGAGCGTCGAGCTCTACAAAGCCCTCTACCGGCCCGATGAGGGCTGGTATTTACAGGAGCGCTTCTTCCCGCTCGGGTCTCAGGTGGCGGCCCTGGAGGCTATTCTGGCCGCGGCGCCGGCCGGAGGCTCGTTCTTACTGGTCGGTCCCCCGGCCACCGGCAAATCGGTCACCCTGTCCATGCTGGCCCGGGCGCTCAGCCTCGAGGTATCCTCGGCGGAGTTCGTTCACCTGATGCGGTTGTTTGATATCCGACAGGGAAGCGAGCGCTCGGCGCTGCGAGCCGCGCTGGAGGCGGCTCGACCGCCCGAGGGGCGCTGGCTGGTGCTGATCCCCCACGCGGAGTCCGAGCAAGACTTTCAGGCGGCCATCATGCGCTCGCTCTGGGCGGCCAAGAATCACGCCGAGGGCGAGTCTCTGCCGCTGGGGGCCGATCTTTCGGCTGAATTTCCCGACAATCTGCAGGACGCGCTCGACGAGCTGATCGGAAGCAGCCGCATTGACGGCGTCGCGGTCTTGATCGACAAGCTGGAGAGCCTGTTCGGCAGCGGTTGGACGGTTCCCGACTCGTCCATGCCCGAGCAAGTGCGCGCGTTTCGCGAGATGTGCCGTGAGCGCGACCTGCCCTTCGTCCTGGTGGGCGCCCTGACCCGCTCGGTCGGCCAGGACCCGCGCGAGGAAACCCAGCTAGCCCGCTCGTTCCGGGACATCCTGCCCCTGCACCTGCTCACCCGCAAGGGCGAATGGGAGGAGTTTCTGGCCGCCAACGTGCTGGCCCACCAGTCTGCCGAGCTGTGGGCCGAGCTGACCTCTCATCCCGATCTTCAGAGACTGCTCAAGAGCACCCTGGAGGCGGGAACCTACCACGAGCACGAGGCTGACTGGTGTCAGGAATTCGCCCTGGAGGGGGCTTATCCGCTCCATCCGGCGACCACCTTCTTGCTGCCCCGGCTGGCCATGCGCCTGGCCGCTCCCCAGAGAACCGCTCTGAGCTTCTTTCAAGAGCAGGCCGCCGGCGGTTTGCAATACTTTCTCAGCAACTTTGCCATCGCTCAGCCCAATGGCCGTCTTTCTCTTTATACGGTCGACCTGCTCTACTCCTACTTCGAGCGACAGCTCAAGACCGACCCGCGTCTTCAGGAGGCTCATGGCGTGCTGGAGCGGGCCCTGGAGTCCTCTCGAGACATCCCGATGGCACGCCGTCTCTTGCGCACGGTCTGGCTCTTGCAGGTGGGAGGTCAGGAGCGGGTCAACACCTCGCCCGAGCACGTGATCTGGTCTTTGCACCTGGGTGCCCGCGAGCAGCCTCTTGCGGCTCAGAGCCTGCGCTCGCTGGTGGACCGAAAAATTTTGGCCTTCCGCAACCGGCGCTTCTGGTTCGATTTCGAAGTCGAGCGGCCCAGTCTCGACCGCCTGCTCCGCTCTGACCGCCGCAAGATCGAGCTGGAGATCGACCTGTTGGGCCTGGTGGAGCGGCAGGTCTCTTCCGCGCCCCTGCGGCTCTCCGAGATCAATCGTGCCTATAGTACCGATCGCTTTGTGCGCACCCGATTCGTTCTGCCTTCTCAGCTCGATCAGCTGGTGGCTCAGGCCCAGCAGAAAGAGCCTGGCCCCGGCGCCTACCAGGGGGACCTGTTGCTGGCTTACGTGGTGGCTCAGAATCCGCCCGAGCGAGACCAGGTCGCCATGCTGTGCCAGACCGAGCTGGCCCACCCCCGGCTGGTGGTGGGCTTGCCGACCACCCCCACCAACTATGTGGCCATGGCTCACGACATCGAAGGGCTGCGGCGCATCCGCTCGGCCGACCCCGCCTTCAGCGACCCCACTTCCAGCGAGTACCTCGAGCTGGCCGACCTGCTGCGCCAGAGCGAGGCCGAGTTGGAGGAGTCGCTGTGCGACCTGACCGATCCCCAGAAGCTCGAGTTCTGGCACCAGAGACGGTGTCACGGCAGCCTGGATGCACCCGGCCTGGAGCGGTTCCTGAGCCAGGTTGTCCAGGGTTGTATTGGTCCGTTGACAGCAGTTGGCGATTTCTGTTTCTCCACCACCCAGGACCCCGCCAGCGCCCGGGCCCGGCGCTACCAGGCCATCGACTACCTGCTCGGGTGCGGGACTCGCGAGCTGGTGCTGCGTCGGGGCGACTATCCAGCCCTGAAGGCTCTCTCTACCGGCCTGGTCGAGAGCGGGCTGTTCCTTCCCGTGGATGAAGGCGGGCCGTGGCGCCGCTATCGTTTGCGCGATCCGCTACCCGAGTGCGGTCTGGGGGCGGCCCTGCGGTTCCTGCTTTCTCGGCTGCTCTCCGAGGAGAACTGCCGGCAGCGTCTCAATCCGGTGGATACGGTCACGGCCCTCATGCGCCCCCCCCACAGCCTGCCCGGACCAACTGTGGAGCTGCTGTTCGGGGTGGCCGCATGGTACTGGCGAGACCGGTTGGCATTCTATCGACTGGGAGAGTCGGCCCCTACCCCCATGGATGGGGCCCGTATTCACGAGCTGGCCAGGCATCCGGCCAAATGGCGGGTGGAGCACTTCGAGGTGCCACCCGAGGAGCAGGGGTTCCTGGAGGAGTTGCTCCGCCTGCTCAAGCCGGAAGGGCCGGTCAGTCCGGACGGCTCGGCCTTACAGGAGACGGCCGACCTGCTGCTGAGCTGGTTTGATCGGCTTCCCCCCACGAATCTGAAGCTGGCTTACCATCGCACTCCCTATGCGAGCAGCCTGATCGATCTGTTGCACCAGCGCGAGCGGCCCCCTCACCCGCGCCGGCTCCTGCTGCAGCTCCTCCCGGCTGCGCTGGGCTTCCCGGCTCCGGTTCGCTGGGAGGAAGCGGCCAACACGGTGCTCAACCGCTTTGAGAACCTGCGCCAGGTGCTGGAAGAGGCCATGCTGGAGTCGCGCCGCCAACTGCACGAAGGGATTCGCTGGATCTTTGCCGACCGGGTCAGCCTGGCGCGCCAGTCGACCTGGCCGACGCTGATCAGTCGCTGGTACCAGACCCTGCCCGCCTCGGTCCGGTCCGAGCCAGGCAACGACGAGTTGAAGCTGATGCTGGCAGCCTTTTCGAACGCATCGGCAGACGAGGAAGAGAGCCTGGACGACCTGCTGCACGAGCTCGGCTATCCACCCATGAGCACCTGGGACCGCGATTACGCCGACGAAGTGCTCGAGCGCATCCGACTCGCTCGCATCGAGATGGAGTGGCAGGATTACCTGGGGATGTACACCGAGCAGCGCTCAGCCCGCGAGAAGGCCTCGGGTTTCATCCGCCGCGTCCTGCTCAACGCCGGCTTGCCACCCGAGGACGTGGCCGAGCTGCTGCAGAGCGAGCTCGAGCAGGCGGCCTGGTCGGTTCGCTCGCGCTGAGCCGCCGTTTCGAACGTTCCTGAGCGAAGTCAGCCGCCTTGTAAGGTCGCTGCAATGTCTGGACTGTCTTGGACTTCGATATCACTGCGGGTGGAGTACCTCAGAGATCCCCTCGCAGGTGCAGAATGGATTTAGCCCCCAGCCAGCGGAAGCGCAGACTGCGGAGCAGACCAACCTGGAAGTCCGGCCGCAAACCCCCATGGGGTGTCGGAGGAGCTACGCTCTCGGGGGCCTTCTTGCTCCGGGCCGCGTCGGAAGCTCTCTTCAGCCCGGCCGCCACCGCCGCCCTCCGCCACCACAAGATATTGGAGGCGGCCGGACTTCCAGCACCATATGTTGGGCGTCGCGCAGCCGGAAAACCGTGTCAAGGGGGGTCCGGCTGCACTCCTGATATGGCTTTAGCCCCCGTCAGCCAGGGGAAGAGCTCGGGGCGCTCGTTCCAAAGGTCCTGGTGCATCCTTGCCAACTCTCCTTGAATCGAATTCCCGTTCTGGGGGAATTTTTCTCAAGACATCGAATGCACCTGAGAACTTTCTTTTTGCGAGGGCTCGTTGAGGCCTGCCCAGGATACCCTGATCGTTACTGCGCCGCCCCGGAGGCGAGCCCGCTCGGTGAGTCGGCTCGCCAGTCCCCCGCCGCGGCGCTCCAAGAGCCGCGAGGTCAAGCGCAGCAGCCGCGAGGTGCGCCGCAGTCGCGAAACCCGCGTTCTCAAAGAGCGTCCGCGACGGCTTGTGCCCCTGCGCAAGCTCTTTCTGGTCGGCCTCTTCTTTCTGGGCCAGGGGCTGTTCTTCTTCTCCGAGCTGTTCCACCTCAGCCGCATCGAGGTCAACGGCCTGAGCCACCTGACCCGCGAGCAGGTGGTCAGCCACGCCCGGTTGACCAGGGGCTCCCCCGTCTGGCTGTTGCCCCCCGCTACCGTGGCCGAGCGCGTGGCCGGAATTCATGCAGTCAAGAGCGTGCAGGTCGAGGTGCGCCTGCCCGGCACTGTCGAGATCGCGGTTCAGGAGCGTGAGCCTCGCTTTCTGGTCGGCTCTCCAGCTTCCCCCGAGCTCTACCTGGCCGATGCTCACGGCGTCCTCCTGCGCAAGGCGCAGCTTCCCAGCTCTCTTCCTCGCGTGATGGTGACCGAGCCGCTGGCCGAGGGAGGGCGCCTTTCCCAGGGCATCGTGCCCATCGCCAGCGAGACACTGGCATTGTTGCACGGCATCGTTCCGGGCAAGCCTTCCTCGATCTCCATCGACTCGCTGGAGGCGGTCACCGTGGAGACCTCCTGGCAGGGCTGGCCGCTCACCCTGCGCCTCGGCTCGCTCGAGCACCGCGACTACAAGCGCCAGCTGCTGCAGGCACTGTGGGCCCGGCTGCCGGCCTCGAAAGGTCGTCCGGTGCTGCTCGACCTGCGCTACTCCTCGCCCGTGGTCAAGGTGGTCAAGCCCTCCTCGCCCGAGCCGGCAAACTACTGAATCTTCTTTACGCCACCTTGGCCCTGTGCTATACTCCGCCCGCGCAGAGTGGACGCTGCGATTCATCCTGGAGAGAACGTGATCAGCGTGGAACCCTCGACCACCACGAGTCGAGTCAACTGGCAGCTTCCTGTCGGCATCGCCTGCATTTTGCTCGGGGTCCTGGTGGCCGTGCAGTTCAAGGTGCAGCAGCGGCGCGTCAAAGAGCCCACCGAGATGGGCGATTTGCGCGTGCAGCTCAAGCTGACCGAGTCGGAGCGCAACAAGATGTCGGCCGAGCTTCAAGAGGCGCGCAATCGCCTGGTCGATCTCGAGAAGGCCCTGTCGGACGGCCAGAACGTTACACGCACTACCCGCGAGGAGATCGAGCGGGCTCGCCTCGAGGCCGGTTTGCTTCCGCTCAAAGGCCCGGGTGTGGTGGTCAAGCTGACCGACTCCAGCCGCCGTCCTCTACCGGATGACGATCCCTACTTCTACATCGTGCACGACGTCGATTTGCAGGCCCTGGTCAACGAGCTGTGGGCTTCGGGCGCCGAGGCGGTGGCCGTCAATGAGCAACGACTGGTAACCCGTACCTCCATTCGCTGCGTGGGTCCCACCATTCTGGTCAATGCCGTGCGCCTGGCCCCACCCTACGAGGTCAAGGCCATCGGCAACGCCCAGGACATCTACACCGCGCTGAACATGCCGGGCGGATTCCTGCAGAGCATGGACATGCAGCGGGCCATGGGCGTGGAGGTGAAGATCAGCAAGCTGGATGAGGTCCAGGTGCCCGCGTTCAACGGGAGCCTGGTCTATCGCTACGCCGAGCCGGCCCCTCCGCCGCCTCCGGAAAGCCCTCCGGAGCCCTGAGTTGCTGGTCGTCCTCGGATTGGTGCTGGGTTTTCTGATCGGGTGGTACATCCCGTTCCAGTTGCCTTTTGCCGGCGCCAAGTATGCCGGCGTCGCCTTCCTGGCCGGCCTGGACTCGGTGCTGGGCGGGGCCCGGGCGGGAATCGAGCAGAAGTTTGACTTCACCCTGTTCACCAGCGGCTTCGTGACCAACACCCTGCTGGCCGTCTTCCTGGCCATGGCCGGGGACGTTCTGGGGGTGGATCTTTACCTGGCCGCCGTGGTGACCTTCGGGGTGCGTATCTTCCAGAATCTGGCCTACATCCGCCGCGACCTGATCCGCCGGCCGGCCAGCGAGCAGCCGACTTTGACCGACCTGTTGAACAGCTAATGTGCTCGCACTTTGGTCTGGCACATTAGCACAATCTGACGAACGCGCCGGAGCTGCGTTCCAGCGCGTTGTAAAGTGCAAGACCAAAGGCCTTGCACTTTACAAGTCCGGCCGCAAACCCCCATGTGGGGGGGCTCCACCACAAGATATTGTTGGCGGCCGGACTTCCAGCACAATATGTTGGGCGTCGCGCAGCCGGAAAACTGTGTCAAGGGGGGGTCCGGCTGCGCTCCTAGAAGAGTTCGGCCCGCGCGGGAGTGTAGAAGTCTAGCAGGCTGATATTGAAGCATAGCTCCGCCAACACAACCTGCTAGGCCCTGGGCACGGTGCGAAAGTGCACCACGATACCCAGCAGCACTCCGATGGGCAGACCCAGCGTGGCCAGACCGATCACCAAAGCCACAAAGACGTAGTGGCGCGACTCGGGGTCGTAGGGCAGGGCAAAGGCCAGCAGCACCGCCACCAGCGCGCTCAGGCCCACTCCCGCTGAGGCCCCCTGGAGGCCCCGCAGCCAGATCATCCAGGGCGAGGCGGAATGAGAACCGATCAGTTTTTGCAGCCCAAAGGCTATCAGCGCGCACAGGGCAACCAGCAGGAGCGTTTGGGCCAGGATCATCTCAGGACAATTACTACGCTGACAGCCCGAACTCCTCATGCAGAGCCCGCACGGCCGAGGGAAGCTGCGCTTCCGGCACCAGGCACGAGATGGTGATGTTGGAGTCGGTGGTGTGGAGCACCTCCACCCCGCTTCCCACCAGTGCCTTAAGCACCCGGGCCAGCACGCCCGGTGTGCCGCGCATCCCGGCTCCCACAACGCTCAGCTTGGCGCAGCCTGTTCGAGTGCGGTACTTGACCTGGAGGGCTTCGACGGCGGTGCGAGCGGCCTCTTCGCGTTCTCGTCGAAAAATGAAGTAGAGACGCTCGTCGCAGGCGTTGGACAGGTCGATGTTGACCTGGGCCTCGGCCAGGGCTTGCAAGACTCGCATGCGGTCGCGGTCGAGCGACTCGAGGGGCAACTCCACCACCATCTGGGTGAGGTTGGTGACGTGGGCCACGCTGGTCACCACCCGGGTGCGCTCGAAGGCGTCCTTGGGCATGACCTGGGAGAGAAAGGTGCCATAACCATCCGAGAAGGTGTTTTTGATCCAGACCGGCACCCCGTGCTCGCTGGCCAGGTCCACCGCTCGGGGGTGGACCACCCTGGCCCCCTCCCCGGCCAGCTCGCCCATCTCCTCGAAGTTCAGCTGGGGCAGAATCTGAGCCTGGTCGTAGAGGCGCGGGTCAGCCGTCAGCACTCCCTCGACATCGGTGTAGATCTCGACGAACTCGGCCTTGAGGGCGGCTCCCAGCGCCACCGCGGTGGTGTCGCTGCCCCCTCTCCCCAGCGTGGTCGTCTCCAGCCCGGCCGTGGCCCCCTGAAAGCCTGCCACCACGGCGATGACGCCCTGCTGCAACAGGTGGCGCACGCGGGTGGGATTGATGCTCAGGATGGCTGCCTCGCCGTGCTCGCCATTGGTCAGGATGCCCGCCTGCAGTCCGGTCAGGGCCCGGGCCGAGTAGCCCCGGTCGCGCAGGTGCTGGGCCATAACCACGCAGGCGATGTTCTCGCCGCAGGCCATCAGCATGTCCAACTCGCGCCGGTCGGGTCGGGGGCTCTGCTCAAGCAGGGCCAGCAGGCTGTCGGTTGCGTAGGGCTGGGGTTTTCGGCCCATGGCGCTGATCACCACGCAGGTCGCCAGACCCCGGTCCAGGGCGCTGACGATCTTCTGGCAGACCAGGTCGCGGCTCTCAGGCGAGGCCACCGAGGTGCCCCCGAACTTCTGCACCACTACACGCATGCTCTGCGGCGGTTCGGTTCAGGAAATGAAGAAGCCTCCCGGTTCGGGAGGCTTCTCGCTGGCCCTTAGCCCTGGGTTGGAGGCTGCTCCGGCTCGGGAGCCGGGGCGGGAGGTGCTGGCGGCGTGTCCTGCACCCCCGTGATCTGCTGGCCCACCGCCTGCAGCATCGAGCCAAAACTGGCCCGGTCGTTGGCGTTGCCCTCGGCCACCGCGGCGCGCACGCCGGCGCCGATCAGGGTAGCGCAGCCCACGAGGGCCACCGGCAAGGCCACCGCCGGAGGCAGGTAGCCGAACGAGCTGGCCAGCAGCGCGCCCGTGCTCACCGCCGCCGAGGCGAAGCGGGTGATGTTGGCTGTCCTGGCATTCTCGCGATAAACCGTTTCCTCGCCCCGCACGCGCGCCAGTACTTCGCCCAGCGTGGGCTCCTGGTAGCGCTCCATGCTCTGGAGGAAGAAGCTCGTGTCGGCCTGGCCCTGGGCCACCGTGTCCGCGAAGGGGATGGGAGGATTGTTCTGCAGCGTGGTCTGGTAGCTCTGGGCCCGCTCGATCAGCTGGCTGCGAGGAACCTGGGCGAGAGTGGCGTTCATAGGAGATCCTCCGGTCTTGCTTCTAGGAGCGCAGCCGGAAACCCCCTTGACACAGTTTTCCGGCTGCGCGAGGCCCAACAGATTGTGCTAGAAGTCCGGCCGCCTACAATATCTTGTGGTGGCGGAGGTTCCCTCCGACGCCACATGGGGG